>Ga0247837_1000075_pt1 | contig 166776 bp, 168 predicted proteins | sample LaCtaG_2_FD_187115 | JGI IMG/M metagenome (GOLD analysis project Ga0247837, IMG submission 187115) | Freshwater microbial communities from meromictic Lake La Cruz, Castile-La Mancha, Spain - LaCruzMarch2015_14.5m | ecosystem: Environmental > Aquatic > Freshwater > Lake | place: Spain...
GGGCCGTGGAGGTGGGCATGGACCATTCCCGGCTGCCCTACCGCCATCCGGATCGCCCCGTCGACCTGACCCATCACCTGTTCGGGCTCGACCACAACCGCTGCATCCTCTGCAGCCGCTGCGTGCGGGTCTGCGACGAGGTGGAGGGGGCCCATGTCTGGGATGTGGGATGGCGCGGCGAGCACTGCCGGATCATCTCGGGGCTGAATCAGCCCTGGGGGGCGGTGGACGCCTGCACCGACTGCGGCAAGTGCGTGCAGGTCTGCCCCACCGGCGCCCTGTTCAACAAGGCCGACACCACCGGCGAGAAGCACGCCGACCCCGCCCAGCTGGGGGCGTTGGTGCGGGCCCGTGCCAGGGGGCAGCAGGCACCATGAAGCTGCGCCTTGCCACCGTCTGGCTGGCCGGCTGCTCCGGCTGCCACATGTCGTTCCTCGATCTCGACGAGTGGTTGATCGAGCTGGCCGACCAGGTCGACGTGGTGTTCAGCCCGGTGGCGTCCGACATCAAGGATTACCCCGAGAACGTGGATGTCTGCCTGGTGGAGGGAGGCGTCGCCAACGGCGACAACCTGGAGCTGATCCTTCAGGTGCGTGCGCGCACCCGGCTGCTGGTGTCGTTCGGGGATTGCGCGATCACCGCTAACGTTCCGGGCATGCGCAACAGGCTGGACGGAGCGGAGCCGGTGCTGCGCCGCGGCTACCTGGAGCTGGCCGACGGCAGCGGCCAGTTGCCCCACGCCCCGGGTCTCGTGCCCGAACTGTTGAAGCGGGTGCTGCCGCTGCACGAGGTGGTGCCCGTGGATCTTTACCTGCCCGGCTGCCCGCCCTCGGCCGCGCGCATCCGCGCCTTCCTTGAGCCGCTGCTGCGGGGCGAGCGGCCGGTGATGGAGGGGGCGGAGATGATCCGCTTCGGCTGAGCCATGACCCGCACGATCCTGATCGATCCGGTGACGCGGATCGAAGGCCACGCCAAGATCACCATCCATCTGAACGGGGCCGGCGCCGTGGAGGGCGCCCGCTTCCACGTGGTGGAGTACCGGGGCTTCGAGAAGTTCTGCGAGGGGCGGCCGTTCACCGAGATGGCGGCGATCACCGCCCGCATCTGCGGCATCTGCCCGGTGAGCCACCTGCTGGCCGCCGCCAAGACGGGCGATCGGATCCTGGCGGTGACGATCCCGCCGGCGGCGGAGAAGCTGCGGCGGCTGCTGAACCTGGCCCAGATCACCCAGTCCCATGCGCTGTCGTTTTTTCACCTGAGCAGCCCCGATTTCCTGCTGGGCTGGGACAGCGATCCGGCCAATCGCAACATCTTCGGCCTGATTGCCGCCGACCCGGAGCTGGCCCGCGGCGGCATCCGGCTGCGCCAGTTCGGCCAGGACCTGATCGAGCGCCTGGGGGGCCGCAAGGTCCATGCCGCCTGGGCCGTGCCGGGAGGGGTGCGCACCCCCCTGGACCCGGCCGATCGCGACGCCATCCGCGCCCGCCTGCCGGAAGCCTTCGCCACCACCAACGCGGCGCTGGAACGGTTCAAGGGACTGCTGGATGGCCCGCTGGCGACGGAGGCCAGCACGTTCGGCTGTTTCCCGTCGCTGTTCATGGGCCTGGTGGGCGCCGATGGCCGCTGGGAGCACTACGACGGCCAGCTGCGCCTGATTGACGCCGACGGCACCGGGCTGGCCGAGGCGCTGCCGCAGCAGCGGATCAGCGAGGCGCTGGCGGAGGCGGTGGAACCCTGGACCTACCTGAAATTCCCCTACTACAAACCGCTCGGGCCAGAAGCGGGCAGCTACCGGGTGGGCCCCCTGGCGCGGCTGAATGTGTGCGAGCGGATCGGCACGGAGCGGGCCGATGCCGAGCTGCAGGAGCTGCGCCAGCGCGGCGGCCGCGTGGTGACCAGCTCCTTCCACTACCACCTGGCCCGGCTGATCGAAATCCTGGCGGCCTTGGAGGCGATCGAGCTGCTGCTGAACGATCCGGAGATCTGCGCCACCCACGTGCGCGCCCACGCCGGCGTGAACGCCTTCGAGGCGGTAGGGGTGAGCGAGGCGCCGCGCGGCACCCTGTTCCACCACTACAAGGTGGATGCCAACGGCCTGATCGAGGCGGTGAACCTGATCATCGCCACCGGCCAGAACAACCGGGCGATGAACCGCACCATCACCCAGATCGCCCGGCAATGGATCCCGCCGGGGGCGGCTGAGATCAGCGAGGGCCTGCTCAACCGGGTGGAGGCGGGCATCCGCTGCTTCGATCCCTGCCTGTCGTGCTCCACCCACGCGGCGGGCCAGATGCCCTTGCACGTGCAGCTGCTGGACCCGGCCGGCTCGGTGCTGAGCGAGCGCTGGCGCCAGTGAGCCCCGCAGCAACCACCCTTGCGCCGTGCCACCGCGATCTGCTGATCGGCTGGGGCAACGGCCTGCGCCAGGACGACGGGGTGGGCCGCGCCATCGCTGCCGCCGTGGAGCGCTGGGGGCAGCCGGAGCTGGAGGTAGTGGAGGCGGTACAGCTCACGCCGGAGCTGGCCCCCCTGCTGGCCGCCGCCCGGCGGGTGCTGTTCGTGGATGCGGAAGCCAGGGCGGCGGCGGGCACCGGGGGCTGGCGGCTGGAGCCACTCCCGCCTCTGAACCCCGCGGGGACACCAGCGGCGGGGGCCTCCCAACCCCTGAGCCACCACGCCAGCCCGGGCATCCTGCTGATGATCGCCGAAACCCTCTACGGCCGCCGTCCGCCCGCCTGGCAATTGCTGGTGGCCGCCCATGTCTGCGGCTTCGGCAGCGGGCTCAGCCCTGAAACCGAGGCACTCCTGCCCGGGGCACTGGCGGCCGTGCGGGCCTGGTGCGGCGATGCATGAACTGGCCCTGATGGAGGAGGTGCGCCGCGTCGCCCTCGAGGCGGCTGCCGTCCATGGGGCCAAGTGGATTCACAGCGTGGCGCTCAGGGTGGGGCGCCTCTCGGGTGTGGACCCGGAGGCGCTGGCCTTCGCATTTGAGGTGGTGATGGCGGATGGGGTGGCAGCAGGCGCTACGCTGCAGCTGGAGGTGGTGCCCGTCCGTTGCCGCTGCCAGGACTGTGGGGAGCAGTTCGAACCCATGGATGTGATCTTTGCCTGCCCGTACTGCGGGAGCCTGGCGGCGGAGGTGTTGGGAGGGAGGGAGCTGGAGGTGACGGGGTTGGAAGTGACGTGATCACCACAGGGAGCGATGCTTCCAGGTGGAAAAGTGATTGCTTTGTTTATGGAATCAACCCGCAGGTGGCTCTTACCAATCGGTACTGCCGTGAATGATTTACCGCTCTTTGGTTCCGTGCGCCTACAATTTATAGATGCCAAGCGCAACTTTCAGGCCACCAACAATTGTCAAACTGCCGTAATCCGTATGCGTTCAGGGGTCGGCCAGATCCCGGCGGCACAGATCGTCGCCAGGTTGGTGATCCGCAGCGGTTCACCAACCTGGCGGCGGTGCGCTCCTACTCTGGGCTTTTACCCAGGCAGAACAGTTCCGGTGTAGCCAGCGCGGCCGGAGGACCAACCAAGCAGGGAGATGCCTGCCTGCGGGAGGCCATCTTCCTGGCCGCAGACCACGCCCGCCGCAGCGATCCAACCCTGGCCCAGCGCTATCACCGCCTCATGGTGGAGAACGGCAAGCACCACACCTCGGCCCTCTGCTCGATCGGCGCCGTGCTGCTCACCAGGATCGCGACTTGCCTGCGCAAAGGCGAGCCCTACCTGCTGCTTGATATTGATGGCACGCCAATCACCGCCCAGCAGGGGCGCGCAATCGCCAAGGAGCGCTACAGCGTGCCGGATGCAGTGCGCAAGGCGCGGCGGACTGTCCATCGCTCGGACAGTCAGCAACCAACGGACGTGATGATTGGTGGGAAGGGCAGCAGCACCAAGACAGGAGTCGCCAGGTGCTCCAAGGTCAGGGCTCATTAGAAGTTACCCAGAAGCCTGTAGCTGAGCTGGTTCTCGCCAGCCCAGCAATGCCAGTAAACCCCTGATGTCGTGGGCCAGGGCGGCCAGGCCCTCGGTGATGGACCAGAACCCATCGAGCCGCAGCGCGTTCATGGCCAGGCTTCTGAGCGTGGCCATGATCTGAACCCCGTTGACCTCGCGGTAGCGGTGGGCGTCTTCCCGCAGCTGGGTGTCGCGAGGCCAGTGCCAGGAGTTCTCAATGCTCCAGCGGTCACGCACGTGCTGCAGCAGGGCCTACCGCAAGCGGAAGCCCTCCGGGCTAGGGCGCCAGTACGCAGACTCGTGTCGCACCGATAGGTGCGCTCAGCAAAGACGTAGTAACGAGTCTCGTCGGTTGGCTTGCCATCGCGGCTGCCCTTGCCGCGCACGGCGATCACCGTGGCGCTGCCAGGCCAGTTCTCCACTACCCACTCCGGAGCCGGCATGGCCCGCAGCGTCCAGGTGATGTCCCGGCCGTGTTTGCGCTCGCGCTTGCTGGTCTGCAGCGGCGGCTTCCTGCCATAGGTCAGGCGATCCTTGATCAGCTGAAAACCCTTGTGGCGGCTGTGTTTGACGGCAATCAGGAAGTCGGCACCACGCTGTTCGAGGTAGAGGAAAAGGGCGGTTCGCATGCAATGCGTCCGCTTGCACCAGCAGCCCCTCGAGCTCCACGCGATCCAGCAGCTGGCGCAGCGCCGCGATCTCACCGCCGGCATCGGTGGCGTAGGTGCTCTGGGCAATGGCCACGCCCAGGCTGTTGGAGTAGAATCTCACCTAGGCGATAAAACGCGCTGCGCCGGAGGCGGTTTCATCGATCGAGCCTCGCAGGGTCTTGCCGTCGCACACCAGAGTGTCGACGGTCTCTGTCACGCCGGGCTGGGCCGCCATCCACTGCTGCAGCAGGACCTTGTCAACCAGGTGAACGTGAAGGTGGCCTCGGGGTACAACGCCAATGCCACCGGCTTCAGCTACACCCTTTCGGTCTATGGCTGCCGTTGACGGCTTGACGGCGGTGAGCTCCGCTGCAGCCCCCTTGCGCCCGGGACTGGCTCCGCACCTGGTCTTGCGCCACTGGCCGGGCTGGTTGGCGGAAGCGGACGCCTGGCTGGCGAAGCTGATGGCAGAGGTGTCCTGGCAGCAGGAGTCCCTCTGTCTGTTCGGCCGTCGCCATCCGTTGCCACGGCTCAGCTGCTGGATGGCCGATCCCGGCTGCGACTACAGCTACAGCGGCGAGCGCCAGATCCCCCGCCCATGGAACGACTCCGTGCTGGCCCTGCGGGCATCGCTCAGCACGTTGACGGGCCACCTCTTCAACTCGGTGCTGCTGAACCTCTACCGGGACGGACGGGATCGGATGGGCTGGCATGCCGACGATGAACCCGAGCTCGATCCCATGGCACCGATCGCCTCGCTCAGCCTGGGGGCGGCCCGCAGCTTTCGGTTCAGGCCGAAGGGCCGTGGCGCTGAAGCCAGCCGGCGCCTCGGGCTAGAACTGGGCCCCGGCGACCTGCTGCTGATGGATCCGCCCACCCAGCAGCGCTGGCAGCACGCGCTGCCAATCCGCCGCAGGGTGGATGGTGCCCGGCTCAATCTCACCTTCCGGGTTGTGGCGAGCCAGGGCTGAGGTTGCTGCTCAGAGCTGAATCCCGCGGGTGGGTTTCGGGCAGAGTTTGAGGGGGCAACCATCGGGGCCGTAGATGGCATCCGCCGGTGAGAGGCAGCCGGCGGCGTTCTTGGCCGGCACCTGGGCCGGAGGCAGCCGTTTCGGCTGCAGGAACGCCTCCTCACGGGGAACCAGCAGGGGACAGCTCTTCTGGGCCAGGGCGCCAGCCGATCCGAGGAGCATCCAGGCGCCCACCAACACCACACGCGCGATCATGATGGGGTCTTGTTCTGGCTTTACTGAAGCATGGCCGGCCAGGAAGAGGGGGACTTGGTGGCGCGCCTGGCGGAGGAATCCCGCCGGTTCGATGCCACGGGCAACGATCCCGAACGCAACTGCTGGATGGTGGTCCATGAGCACACCCATGGCGTGCTCCCCAGCGAATACGACATCCGGGAGGTTCCCGAAGCGCTCTACCTCGCCGTGCTCGCCGAGCGCCGGGCCCAGGGCTGAGCGACCCGGGACTGGCCGGATGGCCCAACAAAAAACCCCGTCCGCAGAGACGGGGCTTGAGCGGTGGGTTTCGGCGGGCCGCTCCGTGGGCTGGGGCGGAACCGATCAGACGACCAAAGGCTGGGGGAGGCTCAGCTCCAGCCTTTGCCTGCCATCTCCTCGACATAGGCCGCCACATCGGAGATGTCGGCTTCGGTGAGCTTGCCGAGGAACGCCGGCATGGCGTTCTTGCCCTTGGTGACCTGCATGGCGATGGCGGCCTCGTGGTCGGCGCTGTAATCAGCGAGATAGGCCTCGAGGGCGTCCTGCTTCAAGGTGCGCTCCGCATTGACGACGTTGCCGCCGCCCATGTGGCAGGCGGCACAATTGGCCGAGAAGATCTGGCCGCCGTGGGCCGCATCGGCGGCGAAGCTGGGGGCTGCGCCCAGCAGAAGGGCCAGGCAGAGGGCGAAGAAGCTGATCAGGCGGCGCATCGAAAAACGGGCAACGCAACAAAACTAGAGACTGGCCCTGCCTTCAAGGCGGGAGGATGGCCAGGATCGAAACAATCTCGTAACCCTCCCCGGCCCGGGCCGATCGGCACGCTCACTTCACGATTATCCGGCCCACCATGCCGGCACCGCGGTGGGGCTCACACCAGTAGGTGAAGGTCCCAGCCTCCAGGAAGGTTTTCTCCCAGGATTCGCCTGGGGTGAATGCCAGGGCGGCGTGGCTGAGTTCCTCGTGGTCAGCGAAGACGGCGTTGTGGGGAGCAAGCTTGTTGTTCACGAAACGGATCGTGTCGCCCCTGGCAATCGTGAGGCTGCTGGGCTCAAAGGCGAGCATGCCGCCATCACTGCCCAGCTTCACCTCCAGGGTGGCGGCCAGGGCTGGAGGGATCGTGATTAAGCCTAACCAGAAAACCAGGCCACAGCAGACCAGGGCGGCCAGCTGGCGGAAGCGGGTCATGGAGTCAGTGAAAGCTCACACGAATTTAGAAAGCCTGGCTGGCTCAGTGGAGCGCGCCGCGCCGGGGCAAGCCTGCCGTTTCGAAGGCCAGCTCCAGGCTTGGGGCCAGGCTGACCAGGCCGAAACGCTCCGGCGGGCTGATCGGCTCATGCACGAAATGGCGCTGGAGGATGCTGAAGCGATCCCAGGCGTTCAGCTTGATCGGCAGCATTTTGATCAGCGCTTCGATCAGCCAGCCACTCAGGTTGATGGCGAACCAGGGGCGTCGTATCCCGCGCCACCGGCAGAGCCGTGTCACGGTGTCGTCCACGGTGACGGCCGGCTGGCCGAGCACCAGGCGCCGCAGCGGCCCCTGGCCGGGCTCAGGGTTGGCCCGGTGGGGCTGAAGCGCCAGGTTCACACAGACCCGGGCGATGTCCTCGGCATGGATGAAGTGGAAGCTGGCCTCGGCGCGCAGCCAGCGGGCCAGCCACAGCCAGCGCACCACATCGTTCAGACCGGCTGTGAGGTAGCTGGCCGGCAGGGCGCCACCGGGCTGCACAGAGCCGCCGAACACCAGGGTGGGGAACACCGCCACGATCCGGCTGGCCAGGGGATGCACCTCCAGCTGCTGCAGGCAGAGCGCCTTGGTCTGGATGTATTCGGTGCCGTAGGTCGCCGCTTCGGGAAGAAGCTCCAGGTTGCGATCAAGGATGCTGGCGGTGGAGAAGTAGATGATCTGCTCAAGTCGCTCGGGATCGGCGGCAGCCAACAGCTCCTTGACCGCCACCACGTTCACCTGCCGGGCCCTCTCAGGATCCCCCCAGGCGGTGGCGGTGTGGATGATCCGGGTGGCCGAGGCAATGGCGGCGGCATGGGGTTTCTGGTCGCGCAGATCCCCCACCAGCAGGGTGATGCGCGGATCATTGCCTGGAACGGCGGTGAGCTTGGCGGGGTCGCGCAGCCAGAGCAGCAGCGTGGCATCCGACTCCCGGTAGAGCTGCTGGGCGATCGCCTGGCCGACGCAGCCACTCGCCCCGGTGATCAGGACCCTGGCCGGGGCGCTCGAACGATCACTCAAATTGTCACTCAAACAGCCGCCCCGATCAGCTCGTTCACCGTTTTGCCCGCTTCAAAGAAGGCCCGGGCGTTCTCCTCCGGCGTGCCAGGCAGGATGCCGTGGCCGAGGTTGAGGATGTGGCGGCGGCCGCGGGCCTTGCGCACGGTGTCCACCACCCGGGCCCGGATCGCCTCCGGCGTGCCGAACAGAAGACCCGGATCGACATTGCCCTGCACGCCGAGGTGCCCCGGCAACCGGGCGATGCCGTCGGCCATGTCCACCGTCCAGTCGAGGGAGATGAAATCGACCCCGGTGCTGGCCATGCGCTCCAGCACGCCGGCACTGCCGGAGATGTAGAGGATCAGGGGGGTGTCGGGATGGCTGGCCTTCACCTGGTCGATCACCCGTTTCTGATAGGGGGCGGCGAACAGGTCGTAATCGATCGGGCTGAGCTGACCGGCCCAGGAATCAAACAGCTGCACCAGCTGGGCGCCGCTGTCGATCTGATAGCGCACATAGGTGGCGATCGCATCGGCCAGGTGGCCGAGCAGCTGGTGCAGCAGGGCGGGTTCCTGGAAGGCCATCGCCTTGATCACCGAATAGGTCTTGGAGCTCTTGCCCTCCACGGCGTAGGCCGCCAGGGTCCAGGGGGCACCGACGAAGCCCAGCACCGCCGCCTGGTTGCCGACGCTCTGGCGCAGGCGGCTGAGCACCTCCCCCACGAAGGGCAGAGCCTCCGCCGGATTCAAGGGCCGCAGGGCATCCACCTGGGCCTGGGAGCGGATGGGGGGATCGATGATCGGTCCCTTGCTCTCGATGATGTCGAAATCGATGCCGATCCCCGGCAGCGGCGTGAGGATGTCGGAGAAGAGGATCACGCCATCGGGCTGGAAGGCCTGGAACGGCTGCATCGAGATCTCATAGGAGAGATCGGCGTTCTCGGAGCGCTCGCGGAAGCCGGGATGGCGATCGCGCAGATCCCGGTACACCTTCATGTAGCGGCCGGCCTGGCGCATCATCCAGACCGGCGGCCGCTCCACCTGCTCGCCTCGGGCGGCGCGCAACAGCAGGGGAAGGGAATCGGCCATGGGGGGGGGGAAGGATGCTGGAGGCAGGGGCGAAGCGGGAGGCGAAGCCAGGGGCGAACCTACCCGACCAGAAGACCAGCGCCTGGCGCTTCTTCACACTGCTCCTGGCTGCGTTCCCCATCCCGCTGCAAGACCAGAACGCTGAGCGGAGGCAGCGAGAGGTCGAGGGAATGGCTGTAGTCGTGCATCGGTGATTCCTGGCTGAACTTGCCCCCCAGATTGCCGAGGTTGCTGCCGCCGTAGCGGCTGCTGTCGGTGTTGAACACCTCGGCATAAAACCCATCCAGTGGAACGCCGATCCGGTAGTTGGTAAGGCTCTGGGGGGTGAAGTTGGCCACCACCACCAGCCAGCGACCAGACTTCTGTTCCCGCCGCATGAAGCTGATCACCGAGTTGTGGTTGTCGCTGCAATCGATCCACTGGAAGCCGTATTGCACGAAGTCGTCGCGCCAGAGGGCCGGCTCGTTTCGGTAAAAGCTGTTGAGATCATCGACCAGGTTCAGCAAGCCCTGATGGGGCTCGTACTGGAGCAGATTCCACTCCAGATCACCCCAGACATTCCATTCGGCCCGCTGGCCGAACTCCATGCCCATGAAGATGGTTTTCTTGCCGGGATGGGTCCACATGAAGGCGAGCAGCGCACGCACGTTGCCGAACTTCTGCCAGTCGTCACCAGGCATTTTGTTGAGCAGATTGCTCTTGCCATGCACCACTTCGTCGTGGCTGAGGGCGAGCATGAAGTTCTCAGTGTAGTGATACCAGATGGAAAAACTGATGTTGTTCTGATGGAACTGGCGCAGCCACGGATCCAGCTCGAAGTAATCGAGCATGTCGTGCATCCAGCCCATGTTCCATTTCAGGTTGAAGCCAAGCCCGCCGAGATGGGTGGGTTGGGTCACCATCGGCCAGGTGGTGGATTCCTCGGCAATCGAAAGGGCGCCGGGGAAGTGCTGGAACAACACCGTGTTGGCCTGCTGCAGAAACCGCACCGCCTCAAGGTTCTCGCGCCCGCCATGCTCATTGGCCAACCATTCTCCTTCGGGTCGCAGATAGTCGAGGTAGAGCATTGAAGCCACCGCATCCACCCGAATGCCATCGATGTGAAACTCTTCAAACCAGTAGATGAGGTTTGCAACCAGGAAGTTGCGAACCTCATTACGGCTGTAGTTGAAGATCAGGGTGCCCCACTCCTTGTGCTCGCCGATGCGCGTGTCGGCGTTCTCGTAGAGGTGAGCGCCATCGAAGAAGGCCAGGCCGTGGCTGTCCTTGGGGAAGTGGCCGGGCACCCAGTCCAGCAGCAGGCCGATCCCTTCGGCATGGCAGCGATCCACGAAGGCCCTGAACTCATCGGGGCTGCCGTAGCGGCTGGTGGGGGCATAGAAGCCGGTGACCTGATAGCCCCAGGATCCATCGAAGGGATGCTCGGCGATCGGCATCAGTTCGATGTGGGTGAAGCCCCTCTGCTTCACGTAGGGGATCAGGCGATCGGCCAGCTCCGGGTAGGTGAGCAGCCTGGCACCGGGCTTGAGATCGGCCGCCGCCACCGGCTGGCGAGGGCTGCCGTCGGCCTCGCGGTAGGGGGCCTCGGTGGCCCCGTGCATCCAGCTGCCGAGGTGCAGCTCATAGACGGCGATCGGCTGATCCAGCGGATCGCGGGCCTCGCGCTGCTCCAGCCAGGCCTGATCGCTCCAGCGGTAGGTCCCCAGTGCAGCCACCACCGAACCGGTCTGGGGGCGGAGTTCATGCTGAAAGCCGTAGGGGTCGGCTTTCTGGTAGCAGTGGCCAGCGGGGCTGCGCACCTCGTATTTGTAGACCGTGCCCACCGCCAGGCCGGGAATGAACAGCTCCCAGATCCCACCCAGCCGTTGCTGCATGGGATGGTGGCGCCCATCCCAGTTGTTGAAATCGCCCAGCAGCGCCACGCTGCGGGCGTTGGGGGCCCAGAGCGCGAACTGAACACCGTCGATGCCCTCCCGCTGGCAGGGGTGAGCGCCGAGCCGGTGCCAGATGTGGTGATGGTTTCCCTCCGCAAACAGATGCCGGTCCAGCTCCCCCATCCACTCCTGGCGGAACGCCCAGGGATCGTGCTGGATGTGCTCGATGCCGGCCCGGCTCACCTGCAGCTGATAGGTGCAACCGGGATCGGCGGCCAGGCTGGTTTCAAACAGCCAGCTGTGGTGCGGTGTTGTCATCGCCAGCTCCTGGCCGTCGAGCAGCAGGGTCACCCGTTGGGCGTCGGGCATCCAGGCCCGCACAACCCAGCCGCCTGCCTCAGGTTGGGGACCGAGCACCGCGAAGGGGTGGTCATGGGCACAGCGTTCGAGCCGCTCAACGTCGTGGATGATCCCGTCGAGGCTGGCGGCGGGAATCATGGAAGGCACGCATCGGGAGGTTGAACCTTAGATCGCCATGGATGGCGGATCAGCCTGTGATCAGGGTTTGCCGGTTCCGTCCTGCCGCTTCAACTGCTGCGGGAAGTCGATCCCGATGATGTGATTCCTGGAATCGAGAATCACGAAAAGGTTGTCAGTGAGCCGGTTGAACTGGGTGGTGACCAGCACCAGTTGCTGATCGCCACCCTGGCTGGCCACCACCGTTCCCCGCACCCGCTCGAAGGTGCCGGTGAGCTTTTCGAGATCCTTCCAGCGATTCAACATGTCCTGGGGGCTGATCTGCTCCTGCAGTTGCAGTGACAGCAGCGCCCGCGCCTCCACCAGGTTTCCCTTGCTGAGCGCCGAGATGAAGGTGGTGGCGACCTGCCGCACCGGCGTGGCATGCAGATCCCGTTCCCAGCCCAGCAGCCGACCGCGGTCGTCGATCACCAGCACCAGGGGGCCGGTGCCCTTGGCGGTGACCACTTCCACTTCCACCGTGCTGTCGTCGGCGCCGCCGAGCACCTCCTTGATCCGGCTGCCCAGGATCGGCTCCTGCAGCAACAGCCGCTCCCGCACCCGCTCCGGGGTGGTGGCCCGCTGCAGTTCCGGGGCGAGCAGGTTGTAGATGGCCTGGTTGTCCTTGCGGCGCAACCCCTCGATGATCACTTCGGCGGCCCGGCGGGCCTGGACTGGATCCAGGGCGGAGCTGGCCAGGGCGGGGGGAAGCCAGGCGCTGCTGGCCATGATCACGGCCAGCAGAGGGGCAGGCAGCTTCACTGAGAATCGTCCAGGGATAGACCCAGTCTGGCTGAAGACCCTGAACCCGGCCCCAGGCAGGCTCCCGCCAGCAACAATTCCAGGGTGATCACCCGGTGGCCAGGGCCGACGGCTCCGAGCGGGATGGCGCCCGTCCCGGCGTTCACGGCGATCTGCGGCCAGGCGGCGGCCGCCAGGGAGAGCCGCAGCCGTTCACCGGGCACCAGGGTGGCCCGCAGGGGCTGGAACTGGATGAGCCGCCGCTGCCGTCTGAGGCAATCGGGTCCCAGGAAGCGCCCCACCGCCGTGCTGATCTGCAGCACCTGCCCGTTGTGGTGTCGCACGATCGAGAGGGCCGCGCAGAGATCGAAGCCGGGCTGATCGGCGGCCACCTCCAGCTCCAGCTGCAGCGCTCCCTGCAGGCAGAGCAGCCGTTCAAGCGGGTCGGAGGTGAAGCAGGCCACGTCGCTGCGGCGATCCAGGTCGCCCCGCTCCACAGGGCCGGCATCCAGGCCCAGGTGGCCCCCCCGGCCGGGGACCGGCCGCCAGGGATCGTGCACCAGCCAGACCTGCCCGGAGCCAGCACCGTCACCGGCAGAGCCGCTGCTCACTGGAGCCAGCAGCCGCCCTTCGCGCCCATCGATGGCGGCGAGGCCAGTGCTGGCCAGCCGCCAGGGGCCAGGGGTGGCGGTGCTGCGCTGCGCTCCCGACCAGAGACCACTGGTCAGATCGGCAAGGCGCTGCCGGGCCAGGGGCACAGGCGGCGGCCGATCGCGCAGGTGCTGGTCGAAGAAGCTGAGCTGGAGCTGGTCGATGCCGCCATCCCAGTCGAGGTGGCTCCAGGCACCGATCCGCAGCAGGGGCTCCCCCCCCGCCGCCAGGCTGCGCTGCTGCAGGTCGAGCACACCGCTGAGCTGGGCGTCCCACCAGCCACCCACCAGCAGCATCGGCTTGCGCAACAGCGCCTCAGACGGCCTGTGCTGGCACCAGCCCTCGGCGCTGGCCGGATCACGCCGCAGCCAGCTGAGCCCCATGCCGCCAGGGTCATGGCGCTCGAGCAGGGCGAGACCGTTCTCGAGGAAATCGCCCGCCTGCAGGCTGCGGCGGATCGCGGTCCAGGCTGACCCGTCCCCCTGGCGCCGCACGGTTTCGGCGGCCAGTTGCAGGGCCCAGCCCAGGCCGAGGGCCCAGCGGTGGGCGCCGCCGTCGCTGGCCCAGTGCAGGCGTTCGTCCAGGCCGGTCATCGCCGGCACCAGGCAATCGGGTGCCAGGGCGGGGTCGTCGCTGAGCAGCTGGGTCAGGCCCTGGTAGGAGAAGCCGTAGGTGCCGAGCCGTCCATTGCTCCAGGGCTGGCAGCGGGCCCAGGCCAGGGCCATGGCCCCATCAGCGGCCTCCTGGGCGAAGCCACCGAAGCTGCCACCGGAGTCGCCCCGTCCCCGCACGTCCTGAACCGCCACCACGTAGCCCTGGCTGGCATACCAGTGGGGGTGCGCACTGGTGACCGTGGAGGCGATCGCCCGGCCATAGGGCTGGCGCAACATCAGCACCGGCCAGCGGCCGGGCCCGCCTGGTTTCCAGATCCGGGTGGCCAGGAGTACCCCGTCGGGGCAGGGCATCCAGGTCTCCACTGACTCCACCGAGAGCGGCGGGTTCACTCAGCGAACGTCGGGGCAGTGCAGGCCCACCACATAGGTGGTGACAATCTCGGCATCAGCCTGGCTGATGTTCTGGCGCTGGGCCACCAGCGCGATCGCCTGGGGGGTGGTGGAGCGGATGCCCTGGCCGTTGAGCTGACGCAGCTCGTTGCAGAGGCTCTTGGCCAGCTGGGGGTTCTGCTTCACCGATTCCAGCAGGGGGGAAGCGGCCAGTGCAGTTCCGCTGCCGCTGGCCAGGGCGATCACGGCGGCAGCGGCGAGGCAACGAAACCACCGGAGGCCCGGATGCCGCTTTGGCGGGACCACAGGCGGGACGGGAGACAAACGGCGGTTCACGGACAATCCATCCCAAAGGGGATACAGCTCCATTTGAGAGCTGCCTCAGGCCTGGTACGGCTGCTTCGGGTCAGTTTGGGGAGCGACCGGTGGCACGTCGGGCTGCGCTGATCCAGCCGCGCACCGTCGTGGCCGTCACCCGCGGCATCGCCGCGCCGGTCAGGGAGCGTTGCAGCCGGCCGAGTTGGACCACCAGTTGCTGGGGGGAAGCCTCGGCGAGGCCATCGGCCGAGGCGATGCCGGCATAGAGCAGCAGGGCCGCTTCCGCAGGTGCCAGCCCCAGCGCGGCGACCAGCCGGGCCTGGCCGCGCAGCTTGATCAAGCGCTGTTCCGAGGCGCCGCGGCGGGCCAGCCGCCGCAGGTCGCCATCGCCTAGCCGGGCCAGATCAAGCCAACGGTGGATGCCAGCGGCTTCCAGCTCCGCCTGCTCCGCTTTGAAGTGGACTGGCAGCGTCCCCAGGCCCGCTTCAGCTCCGTCGGTGGCACTCAAGGCAGCAGCAGGGCCACCTCACCCCGGGCGTTGCGGGTGGCTTCGGCCAGCAACACCGGCCGGCTGACGCCCGGCCCCACCGATTCCACCCGCCGCAGGCGCACGTGCACGAGCCCATCGGGGGTGTTGCGGCCGTTGCCGCGCAGGTTGAGGGCCAGTTGCTCCACGGTGGGGCCGAAGGCCCCCGGCGCCAGATCCGGCCCCGCCGTAGCCACCACCAGGTTGCTGCCGTTGTCGAAGACGATCGGGGCGTTCACGGCGCCCTCCACAACGACCCGCGGGTTGTAGCTGATCGCGAAGGCCAGACAGGAGAGTGCCAGCAGGGCCGTGAAGCTGGTGATGCCAACCAGCCGGAAGCGGATTCCCCAGCCCGCCACAAAACCAGCCACCATCAGCACAGCCAGCACGCCGCTGGCTGCTCCCAGCCATTTGCCCACAGCCAGCAGCACGGGATCGACGGGCATGGGGGGGCTGGGCGAAGGCGGAATCACCTTATAGATTGCGGCCTCCTCAGCCGGTAACCACAACGTTCCGATGGGGTTGCCCAAGGTCGACTGGCGCCGCTCCATCGTTTTCGGCGGTGTTCTGCTCGGTGCTACCAGCCTGGCCGGGCTCTGGTTCGGCGCCGATCAGCTGGCCGGGCGGCTCTACCGGCACTTGCAACCCGAACTGGAACGGCGGATCGGCCGGGGCCTGGGCCATCCGCTGCAACTCGGGCCCTACCGGGGCCTGAGGCCCTGGGGCCTGGCGATCGGGGCGAGCCGGGTCGGCCCCGGACCCAGGGATGACTCCAGCGCCTCGGTTCGCGGCCTTGACGTGTCGCTGGCCCCGCTGGCCAGCTTGCGCCAGGGGCTGCCGGTGCTCCAGCTGGGGGTGCGGGGCGGTGATCTCCAGCTGGTGCGCAATCCCCGCGGCCGCTTCTGGGTGTTCGGTGGCGGGGTAACGGGTCAGGCCCCGCCGCGGCTGACCCTCAACGTCCGCCTCGCCGACCGGGCCCGGCTGCGGGTGGCGCCGTTCGGCCTCGATCTTGGCGTCGACGGCGGCGTGGCGATGGCCTTGCACCGCAACCAGGTGGATTGGCGGGGCAGGGCACTGCTGCCCGCTGGCGCGGCTGCCGAACCACCCGGCCGCTTCCAGCTGGAGGGAGGCGCCAACTGGGGCAATGGCGACCTGCGGCTGAAGTTGGCCATCCTCGATCAGCCCCTGGCCCCCCTGGCACGGTTCTGGCCGAACCAGCCCAGCGGCACCGAACTGGCTGGCCGCCTGGCCGGGCGCATGGTGCTGGCCCGGCAGGGCGGCCGGCAGCGCTGTGATGGCAACGTGCGCTTCAACGCGCTGCAGCTGAAGAATTCACGGCTGCCGGCAGCGCTGACCATGCCGTGGCTGGCTCTGCGCTGCAGTGGAGATCGCCTCGATCTGGCCGGCAGTCCGTGGACGATGGCGAACTGGCGCGGCAGCGCCCGGGGCGCCCTGGCCCTGCACCGCTGGTTCGACCTGACGCTCACCGCCGAGGACCCGAAGCGGGGCGATCGGCTTGGTCTCGACCTGCGCGGGCCCTGGAGTCAGCCGCGGTTGGCGCTCGCCGGTCTGATTCCCCTGGGACGGGGCACCCCGGCCAGTCCGGAGCCCCTGCGGCTGAGCGGAGAGATCCAGGTGGATCGCCGCCAGGCCCTGACCCTGCAACTGGCGCAGCTGCGGCTCAACTCGGGGCGTTCGCAGCTGCAGGCCCAGGGCATGCTCTGGCCCCGCCTGGCGCTGCGCAGCCGCTCCCTCGACCTCCACCCCTCCCTGTGGCGCTCAGCTGCCTGGCTGAAGCCCCTGCTCGGCGCCGAGCAGGGGCTGGAGGGCCAGCTGAGCCTCAGTGGTGCCTGGAGCGATCCACGGCTGGGGGGGGTCTTCCGCCAGGGCGGCCGCCCCCTGCTGGAGCTCGCTGCCCGCCGCAGCGGTGCCAACGGCCTGAGCGCCGAGCTGCGGGCACCCGCCGGCCTGCGGGTGAGCGACGTGGCGGTGCTGGGACCGGCCGGCGCCAACCTGCTCTGGCGCGACAACCTCTTGCTGCTGCAGGACCTGCGCAGTGCGGAGCTGCTGGCAAGAGGTCAGCTTCCCTTGCGCTGGCAGCAGCGGCGCGGCGTTGTGGCCGGCGACCTTGCCCTTGCCCTTGAGGCGGCCCCGTTCCAGCTGCAGCGGCTCAGCCCGCTGGTGGGGGTGGCGCTTGGCGGTGAGCTGGCCGCCAGGGGGAGCCTGCGGGGGGCGTTGGCCAGGCTGCGCCCGGATCTGGAGCTCAGCCTGAGCAATCCGGCCGCTGGGCCGCTGCGGTTGGCGGAGCGCTGGCGGGGCCGCCTGAGCGGGGAGTTCGGCACGGGGGGGGAGTTGCGCATGACGGCTCAGGCGCCGGCCGTACCAGCCGAGCTGCGGGCGAGCCTGGCCCCGAATGGCCTGCCCCGCAGGCTGCTCCTGCGGCGCGGCAAGGGATCGCTGCGTCTGGAGGGATCGCCGCAGCGCTACGGCTGGTGGGCCCGCGAGCTGCCCCTGGAGGGCCTGCTGCTCAGGGTTGGAGCCCAGGCCAGCCCTGGGCCCCTGGGGGGGCTGCTGGGCGGCCAGGGGTCGCTGGATCTCCAGCCCCTGGCGATGCAGGGCAGGATCCAGGTGGAGCGCCCGGTGCTGCTGCAGTTGCAGGGCCAGCGGCTGAGCGCCTCCGGCCAGTACCGGCAGCAGCTGTTCCAGATCGAGGGAGCGTTCAGCCCCCTGGGCAGTGGAGCGGTGGCGTTCAACGCCCAGGGGCGTCGTGGCGGGGCGCTGCGGGGGCGGCTGGAGGGGCGGCAGCTGCCGTTGAGTGTCTTTGAACAACTCGCCGAAGCCTGGCCGGTGATCCAGGGGGGGGCACCCCGGCCGCGGGGCCGGGCCTGGGAACTCGGCCACGGCTGGATCGCAAGCCTGGCGGCCACGATCGATCAGCAGCTGGCCGCCCTGGATCGGGCCCGGCAACGGTTGCTGAGCGAGCGGCTGGCGCCGGCCAATCCCCCCCGGTTCCATCCCGAGGATCTGCGCGGCCTGGTTGATGTTGATCTGGGCCTGCAGGGCCCCTCGCTCCGCTCGCTGCGGCTGGATCTGGCCGCCAAGGCCCACCTCTGGCAGAAAGGGGAGAACCAGGATCAGGCCCTGCTGCTCGCTCCCCTGCTGGTGACCGTGCGGGGCCCCCTTGGCGGCGGTACGGGTCAGTTCGGTGTCGAAGGGTTGCCGCTCAGCCTGCTGGCCCTGCTCACGCCGGTGCCCAAGGGCCTGCGGGGAGCCCTCGACCTCAAAGGCGACTACCGGCTGGCCGGATCCAAGAGCACGCTCAGCACCAGCGTGGCCCTGGGCGGCGGCAGCCTCAACGACACCCCCCTGCGCCTGGAGCAGGGTGAGCTGAAACTGAACGACGGCGCCGTGGCCTTCCAGGCTTCGCTGCGCGGCGGTGAGGCCGAGAACAGTGTCGATCTGATCGGCACGGTGCCGCTCGATCCGGCCGCCGAGGGCCTGCGGCTGCGGCTCTCCAGCCGTGGCGATGGTCTGCGGTTCCTCAACGCGCTCGGCGCTGCTGAACTGATCTGGCGGCAGGGCAGCGCCGACCTGGAACTGCTGGTGCGCGGCAGCCGCCTGGCGCCGGTGGCCAATGGCTTTCTGCGCTTCCGGGAGGGGGAAGTGCTGCTGGCCGGCCAGCAGGTGCGCCAGCTGGAGGCCACGATCCTGTTCGATTTCGAAGAGCTGCTGGTTCAGGAGTTCAGCGCCAAGCTCGGGGAGCGGGGCAGCATCAAGGCGTCCGGTGGCCTGGGCCTGTTCGAGGCCACTCCCCAGCGCAATCCGCTGGAGGTGGCGATCAAGGAAGCCCAGATCAGTGTGCCGCGGCTCAAGGCGCGTCTCGACGGCGATCTGGCCGTCAGCGGCAGCCTGCTGAAACCCAGCCTGGGCGGCGAGCTCCAGGTCAGCCGGGGCACGATCAACGGCCAGCCGGGCGGGCTGGCCCGCGTTGATGCCGCGGGTGTGGTGAAACCCGTGGCGATTCCACAGCTGGTGGAGGAAGGCTGGACGTTTCAGCAACCGTTGCTGCTGCTCGGCCCCGAGGTGGAGACGAGCACCGGCCTGGCCCTGCGCGAGGCGATTCCGAATTTTTCCTACCTGCGGCTGAGCGACCTACGGGTCCGCTTCGGACCTGAACTGCTGGTGGTGTCACCGCCGCTGGCCTCCTTCAAGACCGGGGGTCTGCTCACCCTCAACGGCCCGATCGACAGCTCGCTGAAGGCCAGCGGTGTGGTGCAGCTGCTGAGTGGCCGGCTGAGCTTCTTCACCACCGTGTTCACCCTCGATCCCGATGCGCCCAACGTGGCGGTGTTCACCCCCAGCCAGGGCCTGGTGCCGTTCGTGGACATCGCCCTGCGCACCAGGGTTTCGAACACCCTGAGCATCGGCCGCGAGCGCAATCCGATCAGCGAGTTCGATCTCCGGGGCGGCTTCACCCCCCTCGACCAGCTCAGCCTGGTGCGGGTGACGCTCAAGGTGAGCGGGCCGGCCGACCAGATCGCCGACTCGATCGAACTGCGCAGCAACCCTCCCCTCTCCCGTGAACGGCTTGTGGCCCTGATCGGCGGCAACACGGTGGCCGGCCTCGGTGGCGGCAATGCCAGTGCGGCCCTGGCCACGGTGGTGGGCCAATCGCTGCTCTCTCCCCTGCTCAGCAGCCTCGGCGATGCCCTCGGCGAGCGGATCAGCTTTGCGGTCTATCCCAGCTTCGTCACCCCCACGACCAACCTCAACACCGAGACAGGCCAGATCAGCCGTCGCCGTGTCCCCAGCCAGCTGGTGCTCGGCACCGAGCTGGGCCTCGACCTCAGCCAGCGGTTCAATTTCTCCGTGCTGGCGGCCCCGAACCGCAGCGACATCCCCCCCCAGCTGACCCTGCGCTATCAGCTCAACGACAGCGTCGGGGTGCAGGGCTCCTTCGACACGGACGGCCGCTGGCAGACCCAGATGCAACTCTTCCTGCGCTTCTGATGCCAGACAGCCCCGCCATGCCGCCCACACCAGCCGGCCCGGCCCCGCCGCTGGAACTGATCGGTGTCGATCTGGGGGGCACGGCGATCAAGCTGGGCCGTTTCAACGCCACCGGTGAGGTTTTGGCGGAGCTGAGCTGGCCGACCCCCCAGCCGGCCCTGCCCGGGGCCGTGACGATGGCACTGGTGGAGGCGATCGCGGCGCTTGATCCCGACGGCCGGGCAGTGGCGGTGGGCATCGGTCTGCCCGGGCCGATGGATGCCGCCGGCCGGGTGGCCCGCGTCTGCATCAACCTGCCCGGCTGGCGGGATGTGCCCCTGGCGGCCTGGCTGGAGCCCCAGCTCGGCCGTCCGGTCACCCTGGCCAACGATGGCAACTGCGCCCTGCTGGGCGAGGCCTGGCGGGGCGCGGCCCGGGGCCATGGCGATGTGCTGCTGCTCACCCTGGGCACGGGGGTGGGCGGCGGCGTGCTGCTGGGCGGCCAGCTGTTCACGGGGCCCAGGGGGGCGGCGGCGGAGCCGGGCCTGATCTGCCTCGATCCGGAGGGCCCGCCCTGCAACAGCGGCAACCGCGGCTCCCTCGAGCAGTACTGCTGCATCGCCGGGCTCGCCCGGCTCAGCCCCCACGATCCACCGCAGCTGGTGCAGCTGGCGGAGCAGGGCGACCCGGAGGCCCTGGCCAGCTGGGAGCGCTACGGCCGTTGGCTGGGCATCGGCATCAGTTCCCTGGTGTATGTGCTGACCCCCGAGCTGGTGCTGCTGGGGGGCGGCCTGAGTGCCGCCAGCCCCCATTTCCTGCCGGCGGTGTGGCGGGAGGTGGAGCAGCGGGTGGAGCCGGCCAGCCGCGAGGGCCTGCTCATTCAGCGCTGCGCCCTCGGCAACGGCGCCGGCCGGCTCGGGGCCGCCAGGCTCGCGCTTGAGCGGTTGGTGCGGCCCCGCTTGGGATGATGGGTGAATGGCCCCCACCGTTCCCGACCCTTCCCCAGCGTTGCTGCAACGCGCTGTCGCTGTCCGCCGTGCCGCCATGGCCCTGGGCCAGACCAGCGACAGCGCCCGGCGAACCGCCGTGGAAGCGATGGCCGACGCCCTTGCCGCCGATGCTGAGGCGATCCTGGCGGCCAACCGGGCCGATCTGGAGGCGGCGGCAGCGGCTGGCCTCGCTCCGGCCCTGGAGGCGCGCCTGAAGCTGGATGCCACCAAGCTCGAAGCCGCCATCGCCGGCATGCGCCAGGTGGCGGCCCTGCCGGATCCGCTCGGCTGCCGCCAACTTCACACCGAGCTCGACCGGGGCCTGGAGCTGGAGCGGATCACCGTGCCCCTCGGGGTGGTGGGGGTGATCTTCGAATCCCGCCCCGATGCCGTGGTGCAGATCGCCTCCCTGGCGGTCCGCTCCGGCAACGGCGCAATCCTCAAGGGGGGACGGGAGGCCAGCTTGAGCTGCGCCGCCATCCTTTCCGCCCTGCAGCAGGGCCTGGCGGCCAGCGCAGTGGCGCCGGGTTGCCTCACCCTGCTCACCAGCCGGGAGGAGAGCCTGGCGCTGCTCAAACTCGACGGCCTGGTGGATCTGATCATTCCGCGCGGCTCCAACGCGCTGGTGCGCTTCATCCAGGACAACACCCGCATTCCGGTGCTCGGCCATGCCGATGGCGTCTGTCACCTGCTGGTGGACCGGGAGGCGGATGTGGAGCAGGCGATCCGGATCGCCCTCGACAGCAAGACCCAGTACCCGGCGGCCTGCAATGCCATCGAAACCCTGCTGGTGGATCGTTCCATCGCCCCGGTCTTTCTGCCGGCGGCGATCGCGGCCTTCACAGCAGCGGCGGTGGAGCTGCGCGGCGACGCCGCCGCCTGCGCCCTCGGCGTCGCCCAGGCCGCCAGCGAGGCCGACTGGGGCATGGAGTTCTCGGCGCCGATCCTGGCGGTGAAGGTGGTCGAAGACCTTGATGAGGCCCTGGCCCACATCGCCAGGCACGGCTCCCGCCACACCGAGGCGATCTGCACCAGCAATGCCGCCACCGCCGAGCGCTTCCTGCGGGAGGTGGACAGCGCCGGCGTGTTCCACAACTGTTCCACCCGATTCGCCGACGGCTTCCGCTACGGCTTCGGCGCCGAGCTGGGGATCAGCACCCAGACCCTGCCGCCGCGGGGGCCGGTGGGGTTGGAGGGTCTGGTCACCTACCGCTACCGGCTGCGGGGCGCGGGCCACATCGCCGCCGACTACGCCACCGGAGCGCGCAGCTTCAGCCACCGCCCCTTGCCGCTGTGAGTGCCCCGATCCGGCCGGCTGGGGCGGGTGGCTACCCGGGCCGCGACGCCATCCATGTTTCCGGGTTGCGGCTCTGGGCCCATGTGGGGGTGCTGGAGCGGGAGCGGGAGCTGGGCCAGTGGTTCGAGCTGGAGCTGTCGCTCTGGCACGACCTGACGGCGACGGGCCGCAGCGACGACCTGGCCTTCAGCCACGACTACGGCCAGGGGATCCAGGCCCTGCAGCAGCTGGCCTTGCAGCTGCGCTGCCTGACGATCGAGCACTTCGCCGAGCGGCTGATGGACCGGCTGGAGGCGCTGTTCGGGGCGGTGCCCCAGCGGCTGCTGCTGACCAAGTGCCAGGCGCCGGTGCCGGGTTTCCGGGGCCGCGTCGCCGTGGAGCGCTGGCGCCACGCCGAGGTGCTGGTCAGCCCCTGGGCGGGCGGCAGCGGCGGCGGGGCTGGCCGATGAGCGCCCGGCCGCCCCTGGTGCTGGTCCATGGCCTCTGGGACACGCCGCGGCTGTTCCGGCATCTCGTGGAGGCCCTTGGCGGCGAGCGGGACCCCCTGCTGCTGCCCAACCTGCAGCACCGCTTTGGCGCCACGCGGATGCAGCCCCTGGCCGAGCGGCTCGATGCCGCGATCAGCACGGCCTACGGACCGAGCCAGACGATTGACCTGCTGGGCTTCTCGATGGGTGGGGTGATCGGCCGCACCTGGATCCAGCTGCTGGGCGGCCACCGGCGCACCCGCCGCTTCTTCTGCGTGGCCAGCCCCCAGAACGGCACGCCCCTGGCCCAGCCCTGCCCGTCCTGGCTGCTCGGCGGCATTGCCGAGCTCAAGGTGGGCAGCCCGCTGCTGCGCCAGCTCAACGGTTCGCTGGAGACCCTGGAGAGCCTGGATTGCCGCAGCTTCTACTCCCCCACCGACCAGGTGGTGGTGCCGGGCCGGCGGGGGGTGCTGCCGGTGGGCTCCTGCCAGGCCCTGCCGGCAGTGAGCCACCAGGCCATCCTGTGGGAGCCGCGTTCCCTGGCGATCCTGCGCGAGGCCCTGCTGGCGCCATGACCACGGCGGCCGGCCGCCTTCAGGCTGGGGCAACCAGCAGGCCGGAGTGACGGATCAGCGCCTCCGGGCTGGGTGCCCGGCCGCGGAAGGCTTCGAACACCTGCTCGGGGCTGCGGCTGCCGCCCAGGCTGAGCACGGTGTCGCGGAAGCGGCGGCCGGTGGCCCGAATCTGCGCCTCGTTCTCCAGACCGACCTCCTCGAAGGCACTGAAGGCATCGGCGCTGAGCACCTCGGCCCACTTGTAGGAGTAGTAGCCGGCGGCATAGCCACCGGCGAAGATGTGGCCGAAGGAGCAGAGGGTGGCGTCGTCTTCGATCAGGGGAAGCAGTGCGGTGGTGGCGGCGATCGTGCGGCGCATTTGCTCGGGGGTCTGGCCGCAATCCGGATGCCACTGGCTGTGGAGGCGCAGGTCGACCTGCGCCAGGTGCACCTGGCGCAGGGTGGCGGCACCGGCCATGAAGGTGCGGGCGGCCAGCAGCTTGGCGTACTCAGCTTCCGGCAGCGGGGCGCCGCTCTGCCAGTGGCGGGCCATGCCCAGCAGGGTGGCGCGGTCGTAGCACCAGTTCTCCATGAACTGGCTGGGCAGCTCCACCGCATCCCACTCCACACAGTTGATTCCGGCGGCCTGGGGACGCTCCACGGTGGTGAGCATGTGCTGCAGCCCGTGGCCGAATTCGTGGAAGAGGGTTTCCACCTCCTGGAAGGTCATCAGGCTGGGGGTGCCGGCCACCGGTGGGCTCTGGTTGCAGATCAGGTAGGCCACCGGCAGCACCGGCTGGCCCTCGGCGTCGCGGGAGCGACCCAGGCAGTCGTCCATCCAGGCGCCGCCGCGCTTGCTGCCCGGCCGGCTGTAGGGGTCGAGGAAGAAGGCGGCGATCGCCGTGCCACTGACGGCATCCACCACCCGGAAGAAACGCACATCGGGATGCCAGACCGGCGCTTCACCATCGGCGGCCTCGATGCGGATGCCGAACAGCCTCCCGCAGAGCTGGAACAGCCCATCGAGCACCCCGGGCAGGGGGAACCAGGGGCGCAGGGCTTCGCTGTCGAGATCGAAGCGCTCCCGCCGCAGTTGCTCCGACCAGAACGGCACATCCCAGGGCTTGAGATCGGCGGCTTCCGGGGCACCGTGGCGTGCGGCACAGACGGCCAGCTCGGCCAGTTCCCGCTGCGCCATCGGCCAGGCCGCTGCCCGCAGGTCTTCGAGCAGCTGCTCAACGGCCTCCACCGAGCCGGCCATCTTCTTGGCGAGGCTGAGTTCGGCCCAGTGGCTGAAGCCGAGCCTGCGGGCCTGCTCGCCCCGCAACTGCAGGATGCGCTCGATCAGGGGGCGGTTGTCGAGGTCGGCGCTGGCGGCACGGCCCACGAAGGCCCGGAAGGCCTGTTCGCGCAGATCACGGCGGGTGCTGTATTGCAGGAAGGGGCCGTAACGGGGGCCATCGAGACCCAGCTGCCAGGGGCCGGCCTCAGCGCTGGCGCCGTCGCCGGCGGCCTGGGCCAGCAGGGCCAGCAGGCTGGCCGGCAGGCCGTCCACCTCGGCGGGGCTGCTGAGCGTCAGGGTCCACTGGTTGGTGGCATCGAGCAGGTGGTTGCCGAAGCGGCTGGAGAGGGAGGAGAGCTCCTCGCTGGCCTTGTTGAAGGCTTCCTGCTCGGCAGGGGCGAGGCCCACCCCCCGCAGCCGCCGGTCGCGACGTTCGGCCGTGAGGATGCGCTGCTGGGTGGCATCGAGCCGGAACGGTTCGGTGGCAGTGGTGTCAGTGACGGCGGCCTGGTCGTGCTGGGCCTGCAGGCGCTCCAGGGCGCGGTAGAGCACCGGGCTCTGGCTTGCCCGGTTGCTGAAGGCCACCACCGCCGCTTGCTGGGCCAGGTGGGCTTCGCGCAGCTCAGGGCTGTTGCACACCCCCACCAGATGGCTGACCACCCCCCAGCTCCAGCGCAACCGCTCGCTGAGCCGCTCCAGGGGATCCAGCACCGCCTCCCAGCTGAGCGCCGCGGAGCTCTCCAGGCGGAGTTGAAGATCCCGCTCGAGGCCCGCCAGCTCGGTTTCGAGCTGTTGCAGCAACATGGGAATCTGGCTTCTCACCTGCTCGGGGTTGATCGCCTGGAAGCGGGGCAGCCCCTCGCCGGCCAGCAGAGGTGAGACGAGGGTGGAGGCAGGCATCGGCAGGCAACAGGGAAGCTCTATTCCAGCCGATCCCTCAGCCGAGCGTGGCGAGGTTCTGGGCCAGCGCCGTGGTGCTGGCGCCGTAGAGATCGATCGCCAGGCGGGGCCAGAAGCCGATCGCCAGGGTCGGCACCAGCAGCATCAGGCCGATCACCAGTTCACGGGGCCGCATGTCGCCGAGCACGGCCAGGGCCGGAATCCGGGGGCCGAAGAACACCCGCCGGCACATCGAGAGCAGATAGACGGGGGTGAGCACCAGGCCGATCGCCGCCAGCACCACGGTGATCGTGCGGAAGCCGGTGGTGAAGCCCCCATTGCTGGTGACACCCAGAAACACCGTGATCTCGCTGACGAAACCACTCATGCCCGGCAGGGCGAGCGAGGCGAGCGAGCTGGCCAGGAAGAAGGCGAAGGTGATCGGCAGCACCTTGGCCAGGCCGCCCATGTTGGGGATCGAGAGGGTTTTGGTGCGTTCGTAGAACACCCCGGTGACGAAGAACATCGAGGCGGCGATCAGGCCATGGCTGATCATCTGCAGCATGGCTCCGCTCATGCCGAGGCTGTCGATGGCGCCGATGCCGAGCAGCACGAAGCCCATGTGGCTCACGGAACTGCAGGCAATCCGCCGCTTCACATTGTCCTGGGCGAAGGCATTGAGGGCGCCGTAGATGATGTTTACGATGCCCAGCACGATCAGGGCCGGGGCCAGCACCAGGTGGGCTTCCGGCAGCATCTGCACGTTGAAGCGCAGCAGGGCGTAGCCGCCCATCTTGAGCAGCACGCCGGCCAGCAGCATCGACACGGGCGCATTGGCTTCGCCGTGGGCATCGGGCAGCCAGGTGTGAAGCGGGAAGATCGGCAGCTTGACGCCGAAGCCCACCAGAAAACCGAGGTAACAGAGCAGGCCGAACGTGCCGCCGTAGGAGCGCTCGCTCAGTTCGTGGAGATTGAGGGTGAAGCCGTCACCGCCGAGGGCCAGGGCGAGGCCGCTGATCAGGATCAGCAGGGAGGCGGTGGCGGTGTAGAGGATGAACTTGGTGGCGGCGTACTGGCGCTGGGCTCCGCCCCAGATGGCGATCAGCAGGTACACCGGCACCAGCTCCAGTTCCCAGGCCAGGAAGAAGAGCAGGAAGTCCTGGGAGAGGAACACCAGCGACTGGGCCGAGGCCTGCACCAGCAGCAACCCGAAGTAGAGGTTCGTCTTGCGGTTCACGTTCCAGCTGGCCGCCGCCGCCAGCAGGGTGACCAGGCCGCTGAGCACCACCAGTGGCACCGAGAGTCCATCGGCCGCCAACGACCACTCCAGGCCAAGGAATGGCACCCAGGCCACCCGCTCGACCAGTTGCAGGCTGCTGCTGGCCCCATCGAAGTGCTGGCTGAACACCCAGAGCATCAGCAGCAGATCGGCCAGCAGCACAGCCATCGCCACGGTGCGGGGGCCGCGGGGATCGGTGCCATCGCCGGGCAGCAGCGGCAGCAGCAGGGCGCCGGCGGCGGGCAGCAGGGCAATCAGGCTGAGCCAGGGAAAACTGGGCGGAAGGCTGGCCGCCGTGGAAGGTAAGATAGCATCCATGACTGCCAGGCAAGGTCTGAGGTGGCCGGCGGCCCGGCGGTAGCGAATGTATCAGTTGAGTAGTTGTACTTATCAATGGCCCTGGATCAAGGGCTGCAGGGCCGCTGCGCCTGAACTTTGGGCACAGCTCATCTGAGCTTAAAGGTGGTCTTAGGGGCGGTCTTCGGCGGCTTCCCAGCAGCTGCCCCGATGCTGCAGCTCCAGCACCTCCGAGCGGGAGGCAACGCCCTCTTTCTCCCAGGCCTGCACCATCGCCCGGCCGACGTTGGCGGCCAGATCGGCGGTGGTGAGCGCCAGCAGGCTCGGCCCCGCGCCGCTGATCACGCAGCCCCAGGCACCACTGGCCAGGGCGGCGGCATGGACGGCGCGCCCCCCCTGGATCAGGGTCCAGCGGTAGGGCTCATGCAGGCGGTCGTGCATGCCATCGGCGATCAGATCGCCGTTGCCGGTGCGCAGTCCCTGCAGCAGCAGGGTGAGCGAGCCCAGGTTCACCACCGCATCGGCGATCGGCACCTGGCGGGGCATCACCCGCCGCGCTTCGCTGGTGGGCAGCCGCAGGGCGGGGATGGCGACCACCACCTTGACCGCCTCGTTCCATTCGCAGCGCACCACCCGCCAGCGGTTCGAGGCCGCCTTGGCGGTGAGGCAGAGCCCGCCAAGCATGGAGGGCACCACGTTGTCGGGGTGGCCTTCGATGTCGATCGCCAGTTCGAGCAGCTTTTCCTTGGTGAGCGGGTTGCCCACCAGGGCATTGGCGCCGATCAGGCCGGCCACGATCGCCGTGGCGCTGCTGCCGAGGCCCCGGGCCGGTGGCACCGCCAGCTTCACCCGTGCTTCCAGGCCAACGGGCTGTTCACCGGCCTCCTTCCAGACCCGCTGGGCCGAGCGGTAGACGAGGTTGTCGGGGCCACCGCGCAGGTGGGAGCCCTCGCTGCCTTCGATCAGCAGCTCGAAGCGTTCGCCATCCCCTTCGATGCAACGCAGCACGAAACGGTTGTTGAGCTCCAGGGCGGCGCCGAGGCAATCGAAGCCTGGCCCGAGGTTGGCGGTGGTGGCGGGTACGTCTACTACCACCCCTTGGCCGATCCGCGGCCGAACCATGTCATCTGCACTGCTGGGATCAGTGTCCCACTTGCTGGATCAGGCGCTGGCCGGGGCGGCCTCCAGCAGCATGCGGGCGCGGCAGGCGGCACTGAACAGGCCGACATCCGGATCGATGATCGCCTGCAGGGGGATCGCTTCGAGCAGGGGCGAGAGGCGACCCTTGGCGCCAAATGCCTCCAGAAAGACAGGAGAGCGCAGCTGGTGCAGCAACTTGGGGGCGGTGCCGCCACCCAGCCAGAGGCCACCGCGGCAGAGGCACTGCAGGGCGAAGTCCCCGGCGGCACTGCCGTAGGCCCCCAGCCAGAGCTGCAGCGCCTCGCTGGCCAGGGGATCGCCCTGCAGTGCCGCCGCCGCCATCAGGGCGGGCAGATCGGGGCGATCGGGCAAGCCTTCAGCCTCGGCCTCGGACCAGAGCCGGGCCGGAGCGGCCAGGGGGTGCGCGGCGGCAGGATCCTGCTCTTCGAGCAGCCAGCGGCTGAGGTGGCCAAGGCCGGTGCCGCTCGCCACCCGCTCCACCGACACCCGCTCAAGGCCCAGGGCGCTGAGCAGCCATTGCTTCAGCCGCCACTCCGCCTCGTTGCGGGGGGCGAACTCGGCGTGGGCGGCTTCACTGGCCAGGGCGACCAGGCCGCTGGGGCCTGGAACACCGATCGCCGCCCCGAGGCCGGTGCCGGCCCCCAGGACCGCCAGCGGCGCCAGCTGAGGGGAATCGATGGCCGGGGGGGGAGCGTCGGGGCGCAGGGGCTGCTGCTGATCGGCGGCGAGGTGGGGCAGGCCGTAGATCAGCACGGCGAAATCATTGACCAGCTCCAGGACCTCCAGGCCACAGGCGGCAGCCAGGTGGTGTTGGTCGAGCCGCCAGGGCAGGTTGGTGACCTTGACCTGGCCGTCCACCACCGGCCCGGCCACCGCCAGGCAGCCGTGGCGGGGTGGTTCCTGGTCGGGCTCGATAGCGAGGAAGTGGGCCACCATCGCGGCCAGGTCGGCCCAGGCGCCGGAGGGGTACCGCTGGCGGCGCAGCAACTCCAGCCGCCCGGCCTGGAGGCGGTAGGTGGCCAGCAGGGTCTTGGTGCCGCCGATGTCTCCGGCCAGAAGGGTGGTCATGCCGGAGCGGGGGCGGGGGAGAGGTCCAGGCCGGCGGCCCGCTCCCGGTTGGCGGCGGTGGCGGCGGCCAGCAGATCGGCCAGAGCCACGGCGCCGAGATCACCGTCGCGGCGGCTGCGCAGGTTGAGCGTGCCGGCTTCGGCTTCGGCGGCGCCGATCACCGCCAGGACTGGGACCTTCTGCTGCTCTCCGTTGCGAATCAGTTTGCCGAGCCGCTCACCGCTGCGGTCGACCGTGGCCCGGATGCCGGCCCGCTTGAGCCGCTGCTCCAGCTCCTCGGCGTAGGCCAGCACCCCATCGGTGACCGGCAACAGGCGCACTTGTTCAGCGGCCAGCCAGAAGGGGAAATCGCCGGCGTAGTTCTCGGTCATGATCCCGAAGAACCGCTCCAGGGAGCCAAAGATGGCGCGGTGCACCATGATCGGCCGCTGGCGGGAGCCGTCGGCGGCCACGTACTCCAGGTGGAAGCGCTCGGGCAGGTTGAAATCCAGCTGGATCGTGGAGCACTGCCACAGCCGGCCGATGGCGTCCTCGATCTTGATGTCGATCTTGGGGCCGTAGAACGCGCCGCCTCCTTCATCCACGGTGTAGGCCCAGCCCTTGCGATCGAGGGCCTCGATCAACCCCTGGGTGGCCAGCTCCCACACCCCGTCGTCGCCGATCGACCTTTCGGGCCTGGTAGAGAGGTTGATCTCGTAGTTCTTGAAATCGAAGGCCGAAAGAATCGTTTCGGTGAGGTTGAGCACGCCGAGGATTTCATCACCGATCTGCTCCGGCAAGCAGAAGATGTGGGCGTCGTCCTGGGTGAAGCCCCGCACCCGCATCAGCCCATGCATCACGCCGGGGCGCTCGTAGCGGTACACGGTGCCCAGCTCGGCCCAGCGGATCGGCAGCTCCCGGTAGGAGCGCAGGGTGCTGGCGAAGGTGAGCACGTGGAAGGGGCAGTTCATCGGCTTGAGCTGGTACTGCCGCTCGTCCACATCCATCGGCCCGAACATGCTCTCCTTGTAGAAATCCAGGTGGCCGGAGGTTTTCCAGAGGCTCAGGTCGGCCACGTGGGGCGTGTAGAGCAGCTCGTAACCCGCCTCGAAGTGGGCTTCTCGCCAGAACTCCTCGATCAGCAGGCGCATGCGGGCGCCTTTGGGATGCCAGAACACCAGGCCGGCGCCGGCTTCGTCTTCGATCGAGAACAGGTCGAGGTCTTTGCCGATGCGGCGGTGATCACGGCGCAGGGCTTCGGCCTTGCGGCGCTGGTGTTCGGCCAGCTGCTCGGCGGTTTCCCAGGCGGTGCCGTAGATGCGCTGCAGCTGGGCCTTGGTTTCATCGCCGCGCCAGTAGGCGCCGGCCACGCTTTCCAGCTCGAAGGCCTTGGGGTTGAGCTCGCCGGTGTGGGCCACATGGGGGCCGGCGCAGAGGTCCCACCACTCCTCACCCAGGGTGTAGAGGGTGATCGGCTCGGTGAGGCCGGCGAGGATCTCCAGCTTGTAGGGCTCGTTTTGAGCGCTGATGCGGCGCTCGGCCTCTTGGCGGCTCACCTCGATCCGCTCCAGGGGCAGCCGGCGGCCGATGATCCGGCCCATCTCCTTTTTGATCGCCTTGAGATCGGCCTCGGTGAAGGGCTCGGGGTTGTCGAAGTCGTAGTAGAAGCCGGACTCGGTCCAGGGACCGATGGTGACCTGGGCCTGGGGGAACAGCTTCTGCACCGCCATGGCCAGCACATGGCTCATCGAGTGGCGGATGCGCAGCAGCTGGGGGCTTTCGCTGGTTTTCGGCAGGTGGAGCGGGGTGTTGGCCGTGGACTCCCTGCGGCTGACGGGCTCGGCGGCAGGGGGAGCGGCTGGCACGGACACGGCTCACAGATCAGCCATTCATCCTAGGCAGGGGAGTGAAGGCGAGCCCAGCTCAATGGCTTCATGACCACCCGCAGGAGGGCCGACCATGGCTGCCACGGCTTCAGTTGATTTTGGAAGGACTTTCAGGATTTCCTCATCGGCTAGTAGCAAAACAGGGTTAATTGATGCCTTCGCCTTGCATTTAGATTGGCAGAAAACGTGCTCAGCACCATTGCCAAAGGCTCAATCCTGGCCACGGCAGCAATGATGCTGGTGGGTTTCCAGCCATCGGGCCCAGGCTGTTGTGGTTACCAACCCCTCCTCACTGGATGATGCGGGTTTCAATTGCCTGAAGGGAACCGGTGCAGGCTGCGCACCAGCCAGAACTGAAGAGAACTGGGTCGTTGAAGGGGATGGAAGGGCGGTTCCGAATGCCTTCACCCGCATCAACGAGTGGACCTCCAACACGGCCTTCACCCCCAGGGATCAACAGGCAGGGCCTGCCAGCTGTTGCCCACCAGCGAGGCCACCACACCCAGTTGCCACTCTGGATCCAGCGGCATGATCGGAATCAGTGAGGAGATGCCAAGCACCAGGACCATGGCCACCAGGCCAATGCCGATCAGGCAGGCCATCCGGATCAGTTCGCCATTCATTTCAGGCCTGACCCCTTCTGGCTCGCCTGTCATCAAAGAATCCCTGCGCATCGGAGCCATCGAACCACCAGCTAGAAAGCAGCCGCCTGGTGACCTTCGGCCATTGCCTTAGGTTCGTCTTGTGGTGCGGTGAGTGTTCAGGCCATGCCCAAGCCGTTGCCGGAGCGGCGCCGGGTGGCTTTTGCCTATCTGCTCTGGGCCCTTTCGGTGGTTGGGGTCTGCGGAATCCAGCGCTTCTATGCCCGCAGGCCGCTCAGTGGCACGCTCTGGCTGGTCACGTTCGGACTCTGCGGCATCGGCCAGCTGATCGATCTGTTTCTGATTCCTGATCTGGTGGAGCGGGCCAATCAGCCATTGCTTCTCCAGGAGGCCCTGGCCCAGGCCGATCGCTCCAGTCCCCCTTCGATTGAGCGGCAGTTGCTGGTGCTGGCTCGCCAGGAGGGCCGTGCCGGTTTCACCATCAACGACGCGATCCTGGCGGTGGAGTTACCCCTCGGCAGCTCCAGCGATCAGGTGCGCTCCGAGATCGAGCGCTTGATGCTGGGTGATCTGCTTGATGTCGGCAACGACGAGCACGGCCGGGTGGTGTATAGGGAACCCTAAGGCGATCCAGCGCGGGCCAGAGCAGAGTGTGTGAGCCGCTCCTTATAGTTTGTACAAAGCTGTCCTTCCATTGCTCATTTTGTGATTTCTTTTTCAAGAATCTCCATTGGTATTGCGCTGGCAGTGGTAGCAGTCACAGGGTTTGCTGCGCCGGCCAAAGCGGATTTCTTCTATGGAATTGCAGATAACAATACGTTCTACGAAGCTAATGCAATCACCAAGTCTGAACGCCTGGGAGCACCCAACCGGCCAATGCCGTTTATTTCAACAACAGCTATTGGTCTTTCACCGACGGAACCAACACCCTCAACAGGCTTCCGCTGAACGACGACGTGCCTTCCCTTCCCACCGCAGGCACCAAGACGAGCTTCACCATTTGGCCCATGGCGCCGAAGCTCAATGTTGGCGACATCGCTGTTTAATGCTGCCGAGAAGCTCTACGGCGCCACCAGCTCAGGAAGCTTCTTCTCCGTTGAGCTTAGCAGCCCCACTACCACCTGCAGCCTGATCAAAACCGGCAACCCAAGCCCGCAGTTGTCATTCAGCGCTGATTTCAGCACGCTTTTCGCCCAGAGCTATGAAACCGGCAATGGTCCACGCTTGATCCCGCCACAGGAATCGTTTCCACCATTCAGGGATTTGTTACTCCTGCCAGCGGCCGTCTCCGCGACCTCGGTGGTGCCGGCGCTGTGCCGATCCAGGCACCAGCTCCGCTGCCCCTTGCCGGAGCCGCCCTCAGCCTGCTCTGGTCAAGGCGTTTACGAGCACGGATCAGGCAGGCTCGCCCTGAGTCCTGATCTGGTGCCGGCGCAGCGCTGCGCGGTGGAAGGCGCGCAGTTGTTGCACGGTTTTGCTGGGTTGGCCGTAGGCACTCACCCCTGAGGCGGTGGGAAAGGAGGCCCATTCCTGGGCCAGCTGGTTGATGGCTCGATCGGTGAGCTGGCCGCGGTCCACGTCCGCCAGAGCGCCACGGCTTTCGATCAGGTGGAGGGCAGCCTGATCCTGGCTGGCCGGCCCGAAGCCCGACAGTCCCAGCTTGCGGTTGGCCGCTTCCCAGGTGCCCGGCAGAAACTGATAGGCCCCTGCCGCAGCGCTGGCATAGCGCCGCACCACCACCGTGTCGGGATGGCGCTCAAAGCTGCCGAAGGTGCCACCGCCATACAGGATCCGGTAGCCGAGCGTGCTGCCGCCGCTCCAGGTGCCCTCGGCGTAGCGGATCGTTTCGAGAGCAGCACGGCGTTCCGGAGTAACGGCATACAGGCCAGGTCCCTTGGTCGCCTGGGCCTCCAGCGCACTGGCGCTGGAGGCTGGTGCAGTCCTGCTCACCATGTTGGCTGGCGCCTGCTTCGGTGAGGCGGCTGAGCAGAGCAGGGGAAGGCCGCCCAGCAGGACAAGCAGGCTCAGTGGCTGCAGCGCTGCTTCCTGGAGGTGCCTGTTCGGCATCGGGCCTGGTCGAGATGTGAATCAGCAGACTGTGCATTTTTATACCGTTTGCCCGCAAGCTCAGGGCCAGGATCCTTGACAAATGCTCCAAATGGTGTTTGTGCAGAATCCACTGAGGCCAGGGGAGCGGTAGCCGGGGCCGCTGCGGTTGATTGATCAGTGCAGCTGATCCCAGCGCGGCCAGGGATCAGTTTGTGCTGAAGCGCACACAGTTGAGGTAGTCGAGGCGTGAGGGCCCCCAACAAAAAACCTCCCCACTGGGGAGGTGAGAAGAGGCCGTGGCCCGAACCGGAGGCTCAGCCGGCGCTGACGCGCTGCTTGGAAGCTCTGATGCGGCGGCGCGGGGTGCGGCTCCAGCCGAAGGCGGTCGCAGTGCCCGCCAGGGGGAGGGGGCGTGCACGTTGGGCACCACGGAGAAGTTACCACCGTTGAAAATGGCTGTTTTGAATCTCACCGTGGTAGGGAGCCCCAGTGAGCAGGGCTGGGGTGGCCACCGCGGCCAGGCTCGCAAGCAGCAGCGAACGGAAGCGAATCAAATCAAGGCTGGATCAGCTGCCCGAACCGACATTCAGTGTCTGACTCAATGCAACTCCTGCTGGCGGCTGGCGCTCATGCGTTACGGGAAGCCAATGTCGGTTTCGCGTGATGCGTTTCATCCTGCAGAGCGATGACCACTCCTGCAGGGATGCCACGGACGGGATCTGTGCATTGGCTCTGTGCGAAACCCGCCTCACACTCCAAGGAACGCGCCTGAGCCCCCGCCCGCTCAGCGGCCCGCCAGAAAGCCCAGGGCAGTTCTCACCCGCTGCAGGCTGGCATCCGCCACGGCGCTGGCCCGCTCCCGGCCGAGGCTCAACACCGCATCGAGCTGATCCGGTGAGGAGCGGATCTCGGCGTAGCGCTCCTGCAGCGGTCGCAGGGCCTCCACCGCCGCTTCGGCAAGCAGGGGCTTGAACTGACCCCAGCCCATCGAGGCGCATTCGATGGTGGCCTGCTCGCGGCTGCGCCCGGCCAGCAGGGCGTAGAGCCCCAGCAGGTTGTCGGCTTCGGGGCGCTCGGGGTTTCCGAACTCCAGGCCTATCACCGCATCGGTCTTGGCGCGCTTGATCTTTTTGGTGATCAGCTCGGGCGGGTCAAGCAAGTGGAGCCTGGAGCCTTCGTTGGGGTCGCTCTTGCTCATCTTGCTGCGGCCGTCTGTGAGGCCCATCACCCGCGCACCCTCGGCGAGGATCATGGGTTCGGGCACCCGGAGGATCGGGATCGGCTCGCCGTTGGCATCCCTGGCGCCGAAGCGGGCGTTGACGCGCTGCTGGGCGATGTCGCGGGCGAGCTCCAGGTGCTGCTTCTGGTCCTCCCCCACCGGCACCAGATCGGCGTCATAGAGAAGGATGTCGGCGGCCATCAGCACCGGGTAATCCAGCAGCCCCACCGACACCTGGTCGCCCTGCTTGAGCGCCTTCTCCTTGAACTGGATCATCCGCTCCAGCCAGTTCAGCGGTGTGAGGCAGTTCAGCAGCCAGGTGAGCTCGGCGTGGGCCGGCACCTGGCTCTGCACGAACACCGTGGAGCGCTGCGGGTCAATGCCGCAGGCCAGATAGAGCGCAGCGGTGCGGCGGGTGGCCTCGGCCAGGGCGCTGGGGTCGTGGGGCACGGTGATCGCGTGCAGGTCCACCACGCAGAAGAAGGTGTCGTGGCTGTCCTGCAGGGCCACCCAGTTGCGGATCGCCCCCAGCCAGTTGCCCAGATGCAGGGAGCCGGTGGGCTGAACCCCGGAGAGCACCCTGGGGCGATCGCTCACGGCTGGGGATCGGCCGCGGGCTGGGGATCGGCTTCCGGTTCGATCGTCACCGGCAGGATCGGCTCGCGGACCGACTCCAGCTCCTCCAGCAGGGCGGGATCGATCAGTGGTGCCACCTCCACCAGGGGGGTGTCGTCGACGGGGAGGGACTGGGTCGCAGCCGGCTGGGGCCGGCTGGGCCGGGCGAAGGGGTCGGGTCGTCCGACCCGCCGCTCGCCCCGCTCCGCTCCACGGCCTTCCTGGCGGCCCTCGCCACGGCTTTCTGGGCGGCCTTCCGATCGGCCTTCGCCGCGGCGCTCGCCCCGCTCCAGCCGCCGCACCGGCACGGCCTCCCGGGGCGGTTGTTCAGGGCGGGAGCCGGCCTGGCTGCGCTGCATGGCCACCAGCTCATCGAGCTTGCCCTCATCCAGCAGCTGGGCCACCGTGCGAATCGAGAAGCCCAGGGCCGCCACGGTGGAGCGAAGCTGGAAGCTCTCCTGGACCCGCTGGGCGGCCCGCTGCTCGTTCTCGCTCAGACGGATCCGGAAGCCGCCTGCGTCGCGGCCGCCTTGGCGCTGGCGCTCGCGGCCCTGGGACGGTGGCGGTGGCACGTCCTGGGCCGGCTGCGACTCGTGGGCCGCCTGCGACTCCTGGGAAGGTTCTGCATCCTGGGGCATCTCCGTGTTGCTCAGATCGGCCATGGCCGCACCGCTTCAATCCGGGGGCAAGTTTGCCCCATCAACCGCTCGGGGTCCCCACATCCAGTGCAGCAGATGCGGCTCAGCCGACTGGGCGCGGGCCAGCACCAGCAGGGGCAAGGGCTTTGGCCCGGGCCGCTCGAACGACGCCCGGTACTGGGCCAGGAAGGCCAGATAGGCCGCCAGGGTCCAGCCCTGGTTGCCCCGCTCCCGGGCCTGCCAGAAGCGCCGCTGGGCCAGCTGGCAGGCCTCCTGGCCGAATTCCTGCCAGCAGAGGACCTCGGCCAGGCCCACTTCGATGCCCTCGCCTCGCAGGGCGCGGTAGCGGACCAGCTCCGGCGCCTCTGCCGTGCTGTCCGGCGGCAGCCGCCCGGCCAGCTCCTCCACCCCGACCCGCTCCAGCCGCAACCAGCAGCGGTTCAGCAGCAGCACCGGCAACTGTCCGTGCCAGCTGGTCTCCTGCAGCTGCAGCTGCCACTGGGCCCCGAGCCGCTCCAGCAGGCCTGGGGTCAGGGCCAGGGCCTCCAGACGTGCGGTTTCAACCATGAACACCTCGGAAGGTGATCTCGGCGCTGGCGTACTCGCTCGGCTCCAGGTGGATCGTGCAGCGCACCGGACCGAACTGCGCCTCAAGGTGCTCCTCCACCAGCTCGGTGATCCGATGGGCCGTGGGCAGGTCGTTGGCCGCCACCACCATGTGCATGTCGATGAACACCTGCTGCCCCAGCACGCCGCGGCTGGCGATGTCATGGCAGTTGAGCACCCCCGGCACCGCCATTGCTACCGCATGGATCGCCTCCGGGGCGATGGCGATCTGGTCCACCAGCCAGGGCAGCTTGGAGCGCAGTACCTGCCAGCAGACCCGCACCAGCAGCAGGGCCAGCGGGATCGCCACCGCCACATCCAGCCAGTTCATCCCCAGCAGCAGCGCTCCGGCCAGGCCCGCCAGCACCACCAGGGTGGTCCAGATCTCATTGGTGGTGTGCCTGGCATCACCCAGCAACACCCCGCTGCCGAGCCGCTTGCCCTCCCGCTTTTCGTAGCTGGCCAGCAGCAGGTTGCCGGCCAGGGCCAGGGCCAGCAGGCCCAGCTCCAGGCCACCGATGCGCAGGGGCACCATCCCGGTGATCAAACTCTGAACCGCCGCCTGGAGGATTTCGAAGCAGGCGAAGACAATGAACACCGCGATCGCCAGGGCTCCCACCCCCTCGTACTTGTGGTGGCCGTAGGGATGGTCCCGGTCGGGTTTGGGATCGGAGAGACCGTTGGTGATCAGGCCCAGCAGGCTGGAGAGACCATCGGTGGCGCTGTGCATCGCATCGGCCAGCACGGCCAGCGAGCCGCTCTTCAAACCCACCACCAGCTTCAGCAGGCTGATCAGCCCATTCACCGTCAGGGCGGTGAGCAGCACTCGCTTCACCTGCTCGCGGCTGTCGCCCACGGAGGACGCGCGTCCTTGCAAATGATGGCCTCGCGGGTGGGGGATGGCCATGCCGCAGGCGTGATCGCCTTCAATTTATCGACACTCTGGGCAGAGAGGCACAACTGAGCTAGAGATGCACACCTGAGCCAGACCTGCTCTGGCACCGTCGCCCGCCTGTTTTGGCCCCCGCTTCTCCCCCCGATCCGGCTGCGGCCCCATCGTCTCTCTGGCGGATGCCCTGGCCGCAGGCCTGGAGGATTCCCTGCTTGCCCACCGCCGCGCCGCCCCTGCTGCTGCCGGCCGCCGTGGTTGTAGCGGGGGGCTGGCTGGCGCTGGACACCCTGCAGGGGCCCGTGCTGCCGGCCCTCAGCCTGGCGGCGATGGCCGGGGGCTGGTGGTGGCTGAGCCGCGGCAGGCGCCTGGTTGGCCCCGCCCTGCCCCAGACCCTGGCGGCCTGGTTCGAGCGCTGCGACCAGCTGTTGCTGCAGTTCGAGAAGCTGGATGCGACGGCGGCGACCGGCGCGGCTGGCCTGGCCAGGCTTGAACGGCTGGAGCGGTTGCGCCGCCGCCGTGGCCGCCAGCAGCTCGAGCTGGCCGTGGTGGGCCTGAAGCTGCCGGAGCCGCAGCTGCAGCCCCTGCTCCTGGAGGCCCTGCGCGGGCCGCTGCCCCTGCTCCTTCACTGGGCCCATCCCCTGGCCAGGATCAGCTCCCACTGGCAATGGGCCGCCCCGTTCGCCGAGTGCGACCTGCTCCTCTACTGCCTCGATTCCGGCCTGGCCGGTGCCGATCTGCGCTGGCTCGACAGCCTGCCGGCGGCTCAGCCCGTCTGGTTGCTGGTGCAGAGCGCCCCGCTGGCGGCAGAGGCCCGCCTGCAGCTGGAGGCCGAGTTGCGCGCCCAGCTGCCGGCCCGGTTGAGCGAGAGGCTTCTGTTCTGGCCTGGAGAGCCGGCCCAGCTGCACGCCAGCCTTGAGCCCATGCGGCAGCAGCTGCAGGCGGGCGGGCTCCCGCAGCTGTTCGCCACCGAGCGGCGCTGCCTTGAAACGCTCCATGCCGATTGGCAGAAGGAGCTGGAGCTGCTGCGCCGGGAGCGGCTGCTGCCCCTGGTGCAGCGCACCCAGTGGGTGGTGGCTGCCGCGGTGGTTGTCACCCCCCTGCCCAGCCTCGACGTGCTGGCCCTTGCCGTTGCCAACGGCGTGATGCTTCAGGAGATGGCCCGTCTCTGGGGCTGCAGCTGGAGCGCCGATCAGTTGCGCGAAGCCGCCATCGAGCTGGCCAAGGCGGCCCTGGCCCTGGGGGTGGCGGAGTGGAGCAGCCAGGCCCTGCTGACGCTGATGCGGCTTGAGGCTGGCACCTGGCTGGTGGGCAGCGCCCTGCAGGCCCTCAGCGCCGCCTACCTCACCCGGGTGGTGGCCTATGCCATGGCTGACGCGCTGGCCCTGGGCAGCGGCGTGCGGGAGGCCGATCTCGCCGAGCTGCGCCGCCAGGCCCCCCTGCTGGTGGCACGGGCGGCGGAAACGGCAAGGCTCGACTGGCCCGGCTTTCTCGGCCAGGCCCGGGACTGGCTGCGCGGTGGTGCGGCCCCCCTGCTGCCGCAGGCCTGATCGCCGCTGAACCGGGCGCCAACGCCTGCCTGGCGTTGGCGCCCGGTTTCGTTACATCTTTTGTGTTGCACTGTAACGGCGGTTTGCGTTTCTCTGGGCGTTAGCTCGTTCAGCTTGGGTTCTTCATAAATTGAGCCATCTGGCTGTCGGTTCGATGGCCCGATCATCCCGTCCTCATTCGTACCCGTTCTTCCGATGACAACGGTTGTTCGCAGCGGACGCTCCAGCTCCTGGGAAGGGTTCTGTCAGTGGGTCACCTCCACCGACAACCGCCTCTACGTGGGCTGGTTCGGTGTGCTGATGATCCCCTGCCTCCTGGCAGCCACGATCTGCTTCATCATTGCTTTCATCGCCGCCCCCCCCGTCGACATCGACGGCATCCGCGAGCCCGTTGCCGGTTCATTGATGTATGGCAACAACATCATCTCCGGCGCCGTTGTGCCATCGAGCAACGCCATCGGCCTGCACTTCTACCCGATCTGGGAAGCCGCCAGCCTCGATGAGTGGCTCTACAACGGCGGGCCCTATCAGCTTGTGGTGTTCCACTTCCTGATCGGCATCTCCGCCTACATGGGCCGCCAGTGGGAACTGAGCTACCGGCTCGGCATGCGCCCCTGGATCTGTGTGGCCTATTCGGCGCCGCTCTCGGCCGCCTTCGCCGTGTTCCTGATCTATCCCTTCGGCCAGGGATCCTTCTCCGACGGCATGCCCCTCGGCATCTCCGGCACCTTCAACTTCATGCTGGTGTTCCAGGCTGAGCACAACATCCTGATGCACCCCTTCCACATGCTCGGGGTGGCTGGTGTTTTCGGTGGCAGCCTGTTCTCCGCCATGCACGGTTCACTCGTCACCAGTTCCCTGGTGCGGGAAACCACCGAAACCGAGAGCCTCAACTACGGCTACAAGTTCGGCCAGGAAGAAGAGACCTACAACATCGTGGCTGCCCACGGGTACTTCGGTCGGCTGATCTTCCAGTACGCCAGCTTCAACAACAGCCGCAGCCTCCACTTCCTGCTGGCTGCCTGGCCGGTGGTGGGCATCTGGTTCACCTCCCTGGGCATCAGCACGATGGCCTTCAACCTCAACGGGTTCAACTTCAACCAGTCGATCCTCGATGCCCAGGGCCGGGTGGTGAACACCTGGGCCGATGTGCTTAACCGCGCCAACCTCGGCTTTGAGGTGATGCACGAGCGCAACGCCCACAACTTCCCGCTCGATCTGGCCGTCACCGAGGCCCGTCCGGTTGCCCTGGTCGCCCCGACGATCGGTTGAGCTGAAGCAGGGGGCTTTCTGTGGCCGTTCGCACCGTTTGGCAGCGGCAGGCGCCAGACTTCCCCCTGCAAAACACGGGGCATGGTGGGATCACCGCTGGTCCAGCTGGCCTGGCATGGGGGACGGGCCCTGGCACTGTCCGCCTGGCTCGGCATGGCCCTTGCAGGCTGCGCGTTTGAAGAGCCGCATAGCAGCCCCCCCAACGCCGGAGGCGGCACCGCTTCTCGCCCCCTCGTGCTCACCACCTTCACGGTGATCGCCGACATGGCCCGCCAGGTGGCGGGCGAGCACCTGCAGGTGGAATCGATCACCAAGGTGGGGGCCGAGATCCACGGCTATGAACCCACCCCCAGTGATCTGAAGCGCGTCAGCAAGGCCCAGCTGATCCTCGACAATGGCCTCAACCTCGAGGCCTGGGCCGCGCGCTTTTTCAGCAACGCCACCGCCGTGCCCCTGGCCACCCTCAGCGAGGGGATCAAGCCGCTGCCGATCGCCGCGGATGCCGCCGCTGGCCAGCCCAATCCCCACGCCTGGTTGTCACCAAAACTGGCGGAACAGTATGTGGAGAACATCCGCCTGGCCTTCAGCCGGCTCGATCCCGCCCATGCCGACGCCTACCGCCGCAACGCCGAGCGCTACCGGCTCCAGCTGCGGGCCCTTGATCGGGAGCTGCAGGCGGCAGTGGCCGCCATCCCGCCCGGCCAGCGGGTGCTGGTCAGTTGTGAGGGGGCGTTCTCCTACCTCGCCGCCGACTATGGTCTGAGGGAGGCGTACCTCTGGCCGGTCAACGCCGAATCCCAGGTCACCCCCCAGCGGATGGCTCGCCTGATCCAGCTGGTGCGAGAGCGGGAGGTTCCAGCGGTGTTCTGCGAAAGCACGGTCAGCGATCGCTCCCAGCGGCAGGTGGCAGCGGAAGCCGGCGCCCGCTTTGGTGGCATCCTCTTCGTTGATTCCCTCTCGGGCCCCGGTGGCCCGGCCAGCAGCCTGCTGGAGTTGCAGCGCCACAACATCCGCACCCTGGTCAGCGGCCTGAAGGGACCCTGAGACGATGCCCAGCCCGCTCCCTCCGCTGGAAACCCGCATTGCCGTTCAGCATCTGAGCGTCGATTACCACGGCGTTGTGGCTCTCTACGACGCCTCCCTGCAGGTGAAGGCGGCCAGCATCTGCGGCCTGGTGGGCATGAACGGAGCGGGAAAATCCACCTTGATCAAGGCCCTGATGGGCTTCGTTCAACCCTCCTACGGCCAGATCGCCATCAATGGGCGCTCCCTGCGCCAGGCACGCCGGGACCATGCCGTGGCCTATGTGCCCCAGGCGGAGAGCGTCGACTGGAACTTCCCGATCAACGTTGCCGATGTGGTGATGATGGGCCGCTATGGCTCGATGAACCTGCTGAGGATTCCACGCCGCTCCGATCACCAGGCCGTCCGCGACAGCCTGGAGCGGGTGGAGCTCTGGCCCCTGCAGCAGCGCCAGATCGGCGAACTCTCCGGCGGGCAGCGCAAGCGCGCCTTCCTGGCCAGGGCCCTGGCCCAGGGGGCCTCGGTGCTGCTGCTGGATGAGCCCTTCGCCGGCGTCGACATCCGCACCGAGAAGTTGATGATCGAGCTGTTCCAGCAGTTCCGCCGCGAGGGCCGCACCCTGCTGATCTCCACCCACGACATGGCCCATGTCACCGGTTTCTGCGATCAGGTGGTGCTGATCAACAAGACGGTGCTGGCCTACGGCGAAACATCCGAGGTGTTCACCCAGGAGAACCTGGCGCGCACCTTCGGCCTGGGTGGAGCCTGATGGCAGTGGTCACCTGGCTGATCGAACCGCTGCAGCACGCCTTCATGGTCAAGGCCCTGCTGATCAGTTCCCTGGTCGCCACCGTCTGCGGCATGCTCTCCTGCTTCCTCACCTTGAAGGGCTGGGCCCTGATGGGCGATGCCGTCTCCCATGCGGTGATGCCCGGCGTGGTGATCGCCTATGCCCTCAACCTGCCCTTCGCCCTGGGGGCCTTCGTGTTCGGCGTGGGGTCGGTGGCGGTGATCGGCTACATCAAGCAGATGACCCGCATCAAGGAGGACACGGTGATCGGCCTGGTGTTCACCGGCTTCTTCGCCCTGGGGATCACCCTGGTCTCGAAGGTGAGGAGCTCGATCGATCTGACCCACATCCTGTTCGGCAACGTTCTGGGCATCAGTTCCACCGACATCGCCCAGACCCTGCTGATCAGCGTGCTGGTGCTGGTGTTGCTGCTGATTTTCTACCGCGACCTCGTGCTGTTCTGCTTCGATCCCACCCACGCCCGCTCGATCGGCATCCACACCGGCTTCCTCTATTACCTGCTGCTCTCGGTGCTCTCCCTGGCGGCGGTAGCCGGCCTGCAGACGGTGGGGATCATCCTGGTGGTGGCGATGCTGGTCACCCCCGGCGCCACGGCCTACCTGCTCACCGACCGCTTCGATCGGATGACCTGGATCGCGATTCTCTCCGCCGTGAGCTCGAGTCTGCTGGGGATCTACGTCAGCTACTGGCTGGATGCCTCCACCGGAGGCTGCATCGTGCTGGTCCAGACTGGCCTGTTCGTGCTGAGTTTCCTGTTCGCCCCCCGCCATGGCCTGCTGGCCCAGTCGCGGCAGCGCAGCATCGACAGGGACCCCCCCCGTGACCAGCGGGCCTGATCGGCGCTGGCCCTGGTGGCCCCTGCTGCCCCTTTATCCCTATGGCGAACGCCGCACCCTGGTGCGGGAACTGATCGCCGGCCAGGTCTGGAGTTTCGAGCAGCTGCAGGGCGTGCTCTATGTGGCCGTGCCGATTCGCATGACCGTGCTGCGGCTGCGCCAGGGACTGCTTCTCTACGCGCCGGTCGCCCCCACCGGCGAGCTGCTGGAGGAGTTGCAGCGGCTGGTGGAGCGCTTCGGGCCGGTGCTCACGATCGTGCTGCCCACCAGCTCCGGCCTGGAGCACAAGGTGCCGGTGCCGGCGATGGCACGGGCCTTCCCCGAGGCAGCCCTCTGGGTGAGTCCGCGCCAGTGGAGTTTTCCGCTGCCTCTGCCGCTGGCCTGGCTGGGTTTTCCTGCCGACCGCACCCGGGTGCTGATCGAGCAGGGCCTTCCCCATGCCGATGAACTGGCCTGGCAGCCGCTCGGGCCCCTTGATCTGGGGCTGGGCACGTTCATGGAGGTGGCCTGCTTCCATCGCGCCAGTGGCGCCCTGCTGATCACCGATGCCCTGGTGTCGATTTCTGCGGAGCCACCGCCGCTGTTCGAGGCCGATCCCACCCCCCTGCTCTTCCATGCCCGCGAGCGGGGTGACCAACCGCTCCGCGATGACCCCGAGCAGCGGCGGCGCGGCTGGTGGCGTCTGGTGCTGTTCGCCTCCTTCCTGCGGCCCGCCAGCGTGGCGGTGGCACCCTGGCGTGAGGTGCTGCAGCAGAGCTGCCAACCGGGGTTGCGTCAGGTGCGTTGGTACTTCGGCCTCTACCCGTTTCGCTGGCAGCCCGGCTGGGAGCAGGAGTGTTCAGGCCTGCTGCTGCCGCCCGATGGGCCGCTGCAGGTGGCGCCGGTGCTGGAGCGGCTGGTGTTTCCACGGGCCCGCCGGCAACTGGCGGCCTGGCTGCGGGAACTGGGCGGCATCGCTGGGCTGGCCTGGCTGGTGCCGGCCCATTACGAGGCGCCGGTGCCCTGCTGCGGAGCCGACCTGCTGCGGCTGGCCTCGGCGGTGGAACGCCGGGAGTGGGCACCATCGGCAGGCTCCTGGGCCTTCCTGGCCGACCTGGATCGCAACCTGCTGGCCTGGGGCCTGGTGCCGCAGTCAAGGGAACGGGACGAGGCGGATTAGGCGGTACTCAGATCAGGCGGTGCTCAGAGCTGGAATTCAGCCGGATCCACATCCTCTCCGCCTTCACCGAAGAGGGTGGTTTCCAGCTCCATGCGCTGCTCCATCTGGCGCAGGAAATAGCCGGTCATCATGGCCGAGGCCATCAGACCAGCCAGATTGTCACGGCTGGCCTGAATCTTCACCTCAAACTGTTCGCCCGGCAGCATGCCCAGCAGGCCCTGCACGTTGTGACGAATGATCTCCTGAATGTCACCACTGGCGGAGCGGGCCACCCGTTGAAGCACATCCGGAGATTGATCCTGTAAATATTGAATCAGCAGGTTGCTGCTGATCGCTTCGCTGTCCGCCGTCAGGAACTCCGGGTTGAACATCTCCGGTGTGCTCTGGATCACTGTATGCACACTACCCCAGCCATCTAGGTCGGGCCTGTTTGTTCCGAGGCGGACAACCGTATCGGGCCGAACTGGTTCAGGGGCCAGTAACGGAACACCGCCGTGCCGATCACGTGGTTGGCCGGCAGGGGCCCCCACAGGTGGGAATCAAGGCTGGCATTGCGGTTGTCCCCCAGCACCAGCAGCTGGCCGGGCGGCACCACCAGGGTCGCCAGGTCGTAGGCCATCGGGGTGGAGAGCCAGGGTTCAACGACGCTGACGCCGTTGCGGTGCAGAACACCGTCGTGGACGTCGATCCGGTCGCCCGGGCCTGCCACAACGCGTTTGATCAGGGCCGCGCCGGGGTCGTAGCCGGCTGCCAGCAGGGGATCGGGCGGGTGAAACACCACGATCGTGCCGAGCGGCAGGGGGGCCGGCAGCCGGGGGCGGATCTTCTCGACCAGGATCCGGTCCTGCAGTTGCAGGGTGGGCAGCATCGAACCCGAGGGGATCCAGCGGGGCTCGATCACCAGCCAGCGCAGCAGCAGGGCCAGGCCCACCCAGAGCAGCAGGCCCGCCAGTTGGCGGAGCAGCCCGGTGCCGGTCCGGGGGCTGTCGGGGCCGCTCGGTGAACTCATGGTGCGGAACCGTGCTGGGGATTGGCCATGATCCATCCTGAACAGCCGCGGGCGCCGGTGGGCGGAACCAGGAACCTCGAAGCCTCCCTGGAGCTGCTGCAGGGCCTGCAGCGGCTTGGTCTGCGGCGGCTGGTGCTCTGCCCGGGCAGCCGATCGGGTCCGCTGGCGGTGGCGGCGGGGATGCTGGCCGGTCCCCGCCTCGAGCTCCACACCGGCATCGATGAGCGCTCAGCGGCCTTCTTCGCGCTCGGGCTGAGCCGCGCCGACGGTTACCCGGCGGCGGTGGTCACCACCTCCGGCACTGCCGTTGCCAATCTGTTGCCGGCGGCGGTGGAAGCCGACCACGGCGCCATCCCGCTGTTGCTGCTCAGCGCCGATCGCCCTGGCCACCGCAAGGGCTGCGGTGCCAACCAGACCGTCAACCAGCAGGACTTCCTGCGCCCCAGCTGCCGCTGGGTGGGGGAAGCCGATTCGGCTGGCCTGGCTGCGATGACCGCCCCCGCCATCGAGCAGCTGGCCCAGCGGGCCTGGGCGGCCGCCAGCGGCGCACCGGCCGGGCCGGTGCATCTCAACCTGCCGTTTGATGAACCCCTGCACGCCGATGCCGCAGCGCTGCTGGCGCTTGGCGCCGGCCTGGAGGCCGGCAGCGCTGTGCCGTCCAGCCAGGTCCTTGGCGCCGCCGCCGCTGCGATCGAGCCTCCCCCCCTGCTGGATCCCGACCAGCCGGGGCTGATCGTGGCCGGACCCTGGCGCGGCCCACCGGAGGGTCGAGCCCCGTTCGTTGCCGCCCTGCGCCGCTGGCAGCTCCGCAGTGGCTGGCCCCTGCTTGCTGATGGGCTCTCTGGCCTGCGGGGCGAGGCCGAGCTCGGCAGCATCGCCGGCTATGACCTGCTGCTGGAGGCCCCGCCAGCGGATCTGGCCGTGGGCCAGGTGCTGCGGCTCGGCCCGCTGGCGGCCAGCCGCCGCCTGCAGCAGTGGTTGGCCGGGCTGGGCGGCCGCCAGCTGTTGATCTGTGAGCAGGATCCGCGCAACCAGGATCCTCTCGGCACGGCGGTGGAGCGCCTCAGCGCTGGCCTCGCCAGCTGGTGCGCGGCCCTGCCCGCCCCACTCTGGTCAGGGGTGGCTCCACCGCGAAATCTGGAGCTGCAGCAGCGCTGGGGCCAGCTGGAAGCGGACTGCCAGGCCCTGCTGAGCGAGCAGTTGCCGGCCACAGGCCCGCCGCGGGAGCCGGCCGTGGCCAGGGCCCTCAGCCGCCTGCTGCCGCCCCAGCTGCCGGTGATGCTGGCCAGCAGCAGCCCCGTGCGCGATTGGGAGAGCTTTGCCGATCCGGCCGTGCCCCGGCCCCTGTTCGGCTTCCGGGGCGCCTCCGGCATCGATGGCACCCTCTCGCTGGCGGCGGGCCTGGCGGAGAGCCTCGGCAGGCTGGTGCTGCTCACCGGCGATCTGGCCCTGCTGCATGACAGCAACGGCTGGCTGTGGCGGCAGCAACTGGGCGGCCAGCTCACTGTGGTGCTGATCGACAACGGTGGCGGCGGCATCTTCGAGCAACTGCCGATTCGCCCGCCGGAGGGCCACAGCGGCCTGATCGATTTCGAGCGCCTGTTCGCCATGCCCCAGGCCCTTGACCACTGCGCCCTGGCGGCCGCCCACGGGGTGGCCTGGCGGCGGCTGGAGCGGCTGGAGCAGCTGGCCGAAGCGCTGGTCTGGAGTTTCAGCCAGCGGCTGGCCCTGCTGGAGCTGCGCACCGACCGCCGCGCCGATGCGGCCCTGCGGCAGCGGCTGCGGCACAGAATGGCCACCCCGTCTGCTCGATCCCGATGAGCGCCGAATCCACTGCGGCTGGGCCACCGGTGACCTGGACACCGGCGGGGAGCTACGAGGACATCTGGTTTGATCTCAGTCCGGAGGGAATCGCCCGGATCGCGATCAACCGTCCGGCCAAGCGCAATGCCTTCCGGCCCCGCACCGTGCAGGAGCTCTGTGACGCCTTTGCCCGGGTGCGCGACAACCCTGCCGTTGGCGTGGTCCTGTTCACCGGCGTCGGTCCGGCGGCTGATGGCGCCTACGCCTTCTGCTCCGGTGGCGACCAGAGCGTGCGCGGCGACGGCGGTTACCTCGATGGCAGCGGACTGCCACGCCTCAACGTGCTCGATCTGCAGCGGCTGATCCGCTCGCTGCCCAAGGTGGTGATTGCCCTGGTGGCCGGCTATGCGATCGGCGGCGGCCAGGTGCTGCACCTGCTCTGTGACCTCAGCCTCGCCGCCGAGAATGCAGTGTTCGGCCAGAGCGGGCCGCGGGTGGGCAGCTTCGACGGCGGTTTCGGGGCCAGCTACCTCGCCCGGGTGGTGGGGCAGCGCAAGGCCCGCGAGATCTGGTTCCTCGGCCGCCAGTACGACGCCGGCCAGGCCCTGGCGATGGGGCTGGTCAATGCGGTGGTGGCTCTCGACGACCTGGAGGCGGAGGGGGTGCGCTGGGCCCGGCAGGTGCTGCGCCAGAGCCCCACGGCGATCCGCTGCCTCAAGGCCGCCTTCAATGCGGAAACCGACGGCATGGCCGGTCTGCAGGAACTGGCTGGCCAGGCCACCCACCTCTTCTACCGAACCGCCGAGGCCCAGGAGGGCAGGGACGCCTTCCTGGAGAAGCGGGACCCCGACTTCTCGGCCCAGCCCTGGCTTCCATAGCTGGCTGGGTAGTCTGGAGAGGAGATGGCTTCATCAAGGCGCATTTCAGCCAATCCACCCCTGGCCGTTGCTCCATCCAGTGCCTCGTTCCTGCCACCCATGGGCCGCTGGTCTGATCGTCGGCGTCTGCCTTGCTGGAACCCAGGGCGCCCGGGCCAGCGACTGGGTGGGGGCCAGCGCGGTGCTGAGGCCATCAAGCCCCCTGATCAGCCAACCTGCCCTCCAGCCACCCGCCCTGGTGCCGGGCCGCACGGTGGTGCTGCTGCGTGGCAAACGGACGTTGCTGGTGCTTCAGGATGGTCAGGAGCTGCGCCGTTTCCCCGTGGCCGTGGGCATGCCGGGCTGGGAAACACCGGTGGGCCAGTTCGCGGTGATCGAGAAGCGCGCCAATCCCGAGTGGAAGCATCCCGCCACGGGTGAGGTGGTGCCGGCTGGGCCGGCCAATCCGCTCGGCAGCCGCTGGATCGGTTTCCTCCACGACTGTCACGGTCGCAGCGGCTTCAATGGTCAGCAGCACCTGGAGGTGAAGGGCTGCGTGAGCTCGGGCTTCCACGGCACCCCCAACCGCGGCAGTGTGGGCCGGGCCGTGTCCCACGGCTGCGTGCGGCTGTTCGAGGAAAATGTTCAGGAGCTCTATGAGCTGGTCCAGGTCGGCACCCTGGTGACGGTGCTGCCCTGAAACCGGGCCCCCGTAGAGTTCGTTTCATCCGAGCGACCTCCCATGCGCGTGCTGTTTGCGGCAGCCGAGTGCGCCCCGATGGTCAAGGTGGGTGGCATGGGCGATGTGGTGGGCTCCCTCCCGCCGGCCCTGGCCGCCCTCGGGCACGATGTCCGGCTGATCCTGCCGGGCTACGGCAAGCTCTGGGGCCTGCTGCCGATCCCGGCCGAGCCGATCTGGCGCGGCCGCGCCATGGGAACGGATTTCGCCATCTACGAAACCCGCCACCCCAGCAATGGCCTGACCATCTACCTGGTCGGCCATCCGGTCTTCAACCCGGCCCGCATCTACGGCGGCGAGGACGAAGACTGGCGCTTCACCTTCTTCGCCAATGCCACCGCTGAATTCTGCTGGCACCACTGGAAGCCGGAGGTGCTGCACTGCCACGACTGGCACACCGGCATGCTGCCGGCCTGGATGCACCAGGACCCCGACATCAGCACGGTGTTCACGATCCACAACCTCAAGTACCAGGGGCCCTGGCGCTGGAAGCTTGAGCGCATGACCTGGTGTCCGTGGTACATGCAGGGGGAAACCACCATGGCTATTGCCCTGATCCACGCCGACCGGATCAATGCCGTTTCTCCCACCTATGCCCATGAAATCCGCACCTCCGAATACGGCGAAGGGCTCCATGACCTGCTGAACTTCTTCGGCGGCAAGCTCAGCGGCATTCTCAACGGCATCGACACACTGGACTGGAATCCGGAAACCGATGCCAGCCTGCCGGCCCGGTTCGGCCCCGCCGACCTCGCGCCCAGGGCCTTGAACAAGCGGGCGCTGCAGGAACGGATGGGCCTGAACCAGGCTCCCGACAGCTTCGTTATGGGCATGGTGTCCCGTCTGGTGGACCAGAAGGGGGTCGACCTGCTGCTGCAGGTGGCTGAGCGGGTGCTGGCCTACACCAACAGCCAGATCGTTGTGCTCGGCACCGGCGACCGCAGCTATGAGGCCGGCCTCTGGCAGATGGCCTGCCGCCATCCCGGCCGCTTCTCCGTCTTCCTCACCTACGACGACGACCTGGCCCGGCTGATCTACGGGGGCGCCGATGCCTTCCTGATGCCGAGCCGCTTTGAGCCCTGCGGCATCAGCCAGCTGCTGGCGATGCGCTACGGCTGCATCCCGGTGGTGCGCAAGGTGGGGGGGCTGGTGGATACGGTGCCGCCCCATCTCCCCGACCAGCAGAGCGGTACGGGATTCTGCTTCGATCGCTACGAGCCGATCGACTTTTACACCGCCATTGTACGGGCCTGGGAGGCCTGGCGTCACACCAGCAGCTGGCGGGACCTGCAACGCCGCGCCATGGCCCGCGACACCAGCTGGGACCGTTCCGCCCTCGACTACGACAGGCTCTACCGCGATCTGCGCGGCATCCCGGATCCGCCGGTGGTGAGCGCGGCCGACCCCGAGCCGGTGCTGGCACTGAGCGGTGCTGACTCCGCTCCTGGGCTCGATCCGCCCGCCTCGATCGCCGCGCCGATTCAGCAGCGGTTGTCGCAGTTGCTGCGCCGCGGCAACAGCTGAGCGGGAGCCGCCATGCAGCCGGGGGCGGAGCGCCACGACCTGCCTGCGCCTTACCGGAATCCATGGCTGCTGCTGGCCCGGGACTTGCGGGCTGTGGTGGCCAGTCTGCGGCTCAGCCTGTGGGAGCTGTGGCGCTGCAACGGCGAAGGGGATGTCTGGCTGCCGGGCTTCTGGCCCAGGCGCTTCAGCGCCTGGTTCTGGCCGCCGTTGCTGGTGCTGCTGCTTGGCCTGCTGCTCACGCCCGTGGTGGGGGCCTACCGCCAACCGACCCCAGCTCCAGCGCCCAGCCCTGCGGCGGCACCAACCCAGGAGCGCTCGCCAGATCCAGATCAAGATCAAGCCTCAGCTTCGGCCACAACTTCAGCTGCCACTTCTACCCAGGCCCAGAGCCCTGCTCCAGAGCCGGCCCTGGTTCCCGCCGCGCCGGAGCCCACGCCGCTGCGGATTGATCCGCTGCTGGCCCTGCTGGCTGAGCAGGATCCGAATGGGTTGATCAACTCCGCCCGCCCCCAGCCCGCCCTGTCGCTGCTGGAGCTGACCCTGGGCGATGGCTTCGGCTCCCTGGCCGCGCCGCTGCGCCGCCAGCAGGCGGCGCGCTGGCTGGAGCGGGCCCAGGCCCTCGGGTACGAGCGGCTGGAACTGCTGGACCGGCAGGGCCGGCCGCTGGGGAGATCGGCCCTGGTGGGAGGAGGCATGATCGTGCTCGAACCTCCCGAAACGGGCTGAGTCGATGCGGTTAAGCGAGCTGGTGGCGCTGTGGGGAAGGCCGGTCAGGGTGGAGCAGCTCAATGCTGAAGCGCTGGCCGGGCCCGTCTGCACCGACAGCCGCAGCCTTGCCGCCGGGCAGCTGTTCGTGGCCCTGGTGGGCGAGCGTTTCGATGGCCACGATTTTCTCGATCAGGCCCTGAGGCTGGGAGCCCAGGCCGCCGTCGTGGCCCGTAGCCAGCGCGACCGGTTGCCGCCGGGGCTGCCGGCCTGGCTGGTTGACGACACCGTGCTGGCCTATCAGCAGCTGGCCCGCCAATGGCGGCGAGGCCTGGCCCTGCCGGTGGTGGCGGTCACCGGTTCGGCCGGCAAGACCACCACCCGGGAGCTGCTCCGCGTTGCCCTCGAACCCCTGGGCCCGGTCGTGGCCAGCACGGGCAACGACAACAACGACATCGGCGTTCCGGCCACCCTGCTGCGGGCCACAGCCGCCCACCGCGCCGTTGTGGTCGAGATGGGGATGCGGGGGCTGGGGGAGATCGAGCGGCTCTCCCGTTGCGCCGAGCCCGACTTGGTGGTGATCACCAACATCGGCACGGCCCACATCGGCCGGCTGGGCAGCCAGGAGGCGATCTCCCGTGCCAAATGCGAGATCACCTCCGCCCTGAGGCCGGATGGCCTGGTGGTGATCCCCGCCGGTGATCCCCTGCTGGAGCAGTCCCTCAGCGCCGTCTGGAGCGGCAGGGTGCTGCGGGTGGCGCTCGCCAGCGATCCGCCGGCACGCCCTGCCGCCGCCGCCGACTGGTGTGGCCAGCTCGTCGACGGCGTGCTGCACTGCCGCGGTGAGCGCTACGAGCTACCCCTTGAGGGAGACCACAACGCCCGCAATCTGCTGCTGGCCCTGGCGGTGGCCGACCAGCTCGGTGTGGCCGCCGCCGATCTGACCGCCCTGCGGCCCCAGCTGCCGGGGGGACGCAGCGGCCGCCGCCGCCTTGGCAGCATCAGCCTGCTCGATGAGACCTACAACGCCTCACCCGAGGCGGTGGCGGCAGCCCTGCGCCTGCTGGCCGCCCAGCCCGGCCGCCACCTGGCTGTGCTCGGCACCATGCGGGAACTGGGTGAGCACAGCCTGGCGCTGCACCGGAGCATCGGCGCCCTGGCTGCCGAGCTGGGTCTCGATGGTCTGGTGATCGTCGATGCGGGCCCTGAGGGGGAAGCGATGGCCGAGGCGGCGGCCGGTGTGGCGCGGCTGGCCCGGGTGGCCAGTCCCGAGCAGGCCCTCGCCCCCCTGCTGGAGTGGCTCGGGCCCAACGATCAGCTGCTGCTCAAGGCGAGCCGAGGCGTTGCCCTGGAGCGGCTGATTCCCCTGCTGGAGGCGGGCCTGGCCAGTCGGGCCTGATTCGCTGCGGAGCCCTGCTGACGGCCAGGGCACCGGCCGGCACGCTCTGGGTGAGGGTGGAGCCTGCCCCCACGGTCACGTTGGCGCCCAGGCTGATCGGGGCGACCAGCACCGAGTTGGCGCCGGTCTTACTGCCGGCACCTATCACGGTGCGGTGCTTCCGCACCCCGTCGAAGTTGGCCGTGATCGTGCCGGCGCCCACATTGACGGCGGCCCCGAGCTCGGCATCACCGATGTAGCTGAGGTGGTTGGCCTTGCAACCCGCCGCCAGCTGGCTCTGCTTGATCTCCACGAAGTTGCCGATCCGGCAGTCCGCCGCCAGGCGGGCGCCGTTGCGCAGCTGGGCGAAGGGGCCGATCTGGCAATTCTCCCCAACCGTGGAATCGCGAACCACCGAATACAGAACGGCCACGCCGGCGGCCAGGCTGACGTTCTCCAGCAGGCTGCCCGGACCGAGGCGGCAGCCATCGCCGACCTGGCAGTGGCCGCGCAGGTGGGTCTGGGGTTCGACGATCACATCCCGGCCGAAGCGGCAGCCATCGCTGAGGCTGCAGCTGGCTGGATCCAGGAAGGTGACCCCCTCCGCCATCCAGTGGCGCCTGAGCCGGTCTTGCAGCACCGCTTCGCACGCGGCCAGCTGGAGACGGTCGTTGATGCCGAAGATCTCGGTGCTGTCCGCCACCTCCAGGTGCTGGGCCGGCTGCAGCAGGGCCACCGTGTCGGTGAGGTAGAGCTCGCCCTGGTCGTTGTTGGCCTCAAGGCTGGGCAGCACGGCCTCCAGCCGGGGCCAGTTGAAGCAGTAGATGCCGGCGTTGATCAGGTCGTTGGTGCGCTGGGCGTCATTGCAGTCGCGATGCTCGACGATGCCACTCACCAACCCTTCTCCATCGCTGAAGACGCGGCCGTAGCCACTGGGGTCTTCCAGTCGCGCCGTGAGCAGGGTGACGGCGGCCCCACTGCGGCGGTGCTGGGCCAGCAAGCCGGCCAGGCTGGCCGGGCGCAGCAACGGCACATCGCCGTTCAGCACGAGCAGATCTCCCTGGAAGCCCTGCAGGGGCCCGAGCAGCTGCTGGACGGCATGGCCGGTGCCGTTCTGGGGGTGCTGCAGCACGAATTCCAGGTCGGAGCGCCCGGCCAGGGAGGCTTCAACCCGGCTGGCCTGGTGGCCGAGGATCAGCAGGCGGCGATCCGGTTCAAGGCTGTCGCAGCAGTTGAGCACCCGCTGCAGCAGGCTGGCCCCGGCCAGCTCCTGCAGCACCTTGGGGCGCTCACTTTTCATCCGGGTGCCCTTTCCGGCAGCCAGAACGGCAACGGCGAGCATGGCAGGCAGGGCGATCTGGGCGGAATCTACCGGCAGGCCCAGTCGGGTTCAGGCCTGGAGGCTCTCCAGGTCGTCCCAGAAGCCGGGATAGGAGACGGCCGCCGCTTCGCTGCCCAGCAGCTCGGTGCTGCCGCTGGCGATCTGGGCCGCCACGGCCAGGCTCATCGCCACCCGGTGGTCGGTCTCGCTGTCGACAACGGCGCCATGCAGGCTGGTGCCCCCCTCGATCGTGAGGCCGTCGGGGGTTTCCTGGAGGCGCGCCCCCATCGCCTGGAGCTGGCGGGCCATCACCGCCAGCCGGTCCGTTTCCTTGACCCGCAGCTCGGCCGCATCGCTGACCCGGCTCACCCCCACGGCGCAGCAGGCCGCCACCGCCAGCACGGGGATCTCATCGACCAGGCGGGGGATCAGCTCGCCGCCGATTGTGAACGCCCGCAGCGGCCCGTGCTGCACCCGCAGATCCCCCGCCGGCTCACCCGCCACCTCACGCAGGTTGAACCGCTCGATCCGGGCCCCCATCTGCTGCAGTACTTCCAGGATGCCGGTGCGGGTGGGATTGAGCCCCACATTCGCGATGGTGAGGTCAGCGCCGGGGGTGATGGCGCCTGCCACCAACCAGAAGGCGGCTGAACTGATGTCGCCCGGCACCACCACCCGCTGGCCACGCAGCACGGAGCCCGGCCGCACGGTCACCTGGCGGCTGAACTCATCGCCGATGCTCAGCTCGGCTCCGAAGGCCTTCAACATCCGCTCGCTGTGGTCGCGGGAGCGGGCCGGCTCGATCACGGTGGTGGAACCGCTGGCGGTGAGGGCGGCCAGCAGGATCGCCGATTTCACCTGGGCCGAGGCCACCGGCGTGCTGATCACGCTGCCGTGCAAGGGGCGGCCTTCGATCGCCAGGGGAGCCAGGTTGCCGCCGGCGCGCCCGTGGATCGACGCCCCCATCGTCGAAAGAGGCACGCCCACCCGGCCCATCGGCCGCCGTCGCAGCGAGGTGTCGCCATTGAGCACGAAGTGGCGACCACTGCGGCCGGCCAGCAGGCCCAGCATCAGCCGCATCGTGGTGCCGGAATTGCCGCAATCCAGCACGGTGTCGGGCTCCTGCAGACCATCGAGGCCCACGCCCTGAACCCGCACCAGCTGGCCGGCCTCGATCGGGCCCACGCTCACCCCCATCGCCCGCAGGCAGGCGGCGGTGCTGAGCGGGTCTTCGGCCGGGAGCAGGCCGTCGATCTCGGTGTCGCCCTCGGCGATTGCCCCGAACAACAGGGCGCGGTGGGAGATCGATTTGTCGCCCGGAACCCGAACGCTGCCCCTGAGGGTGGCCGGACCCTGGGCTCCGAGGCGGCGCGGCAGGGAGGCAGCAGCGCCGGCTGCAACGGCCATGGCAACGGCTCGGAGGTGAAGGGAGCCTAAATCTCGGGCTGTTCCGAGCCGAACAGGCGGTCGCCCGCATCACCCAGCCCCGGCACGATCCGGAAGGCTTCGTCCAGCTCGGCGTCGATGCATCCGGTATAGATGGTGAGCTGGGGGAAGCGGTTCGCCAGGGTGTTCAGACCGGGGCTGGCCGCCAGAGCGGTGATCACCCGCAGGCGGTCGCCGCCCACCCCCCGTTGCTCCAGCCGCTCCAGCACCTGGATCAGGCTGCCCGCCGTGGCCAGCATCGGATCAAACACGAGCACACCCACCTGGGCGCCGATCGTGGCCGGCAGGGTGTCGAGATAGCAGTGGGCCACTCCAGTGGATTCATCACGGCTGAAGCCCACATGGGCCACCCGGGCGGTGGGCAGCACCGTCTGGGCGCCCTGCCACAGGCCCAGGCCGGCCCGCAGGATCGGCACGGCCAGCAGGGGCACGTTCCTGTCCACTACCGTTCCCTCGCAGGGGGCCAGCGGGGTCTGCACCGTGACGGGCCGGTGCGGCAGCCAGTTGCGCACGGCCTCGTAGGTGAGCCAGCGGCCCAGCTCCGCCATGGCGCTGGCAAACAGGGCCGGTGGGGTGTCCTGATCCCTCAGCACCGTGAGCCAGTGGGCGATCAGGGGGTGGGGTGGCACCACCACCCGCAGGGACATGCTCATGCTGAAACGCGCCTGGGGCTGGGCCTGCCATAACTTGAAGGCCCAAGCTACGGCTGAGCCTGTGTTCTCCCCTGTCAAACACGGACTGGTCTCCCTGGGCCTGCTGCTGGGGCTCGCCGTGCTGGTGATCGTCCTGGCCGGGCCGGCCGCTCCGGTGGCCTGGGCGATCACAGCGCCGGAGCTGCGCAGCCAGCGTTCCCAGCAGGATCTACAGCCCGACATGCGGGGCCGAGATCTCAAGCAGCAGGAATTCCTCAAGGCCAAGATGCAGGGCTTCGATCTGAGCGGCGCCGACCTGCGGGGTGCGGTGTTCAACTCCAGCGATCTGCGCGAGACCAACCTCAGCGGCGCCAACCTCGAAGATGTGGTGGCCTTCGCCACCCGCTTCGACCACTCCGATCTGAGCGGCGCGGTGTTGCGCAACGCCATGCTCATGCAGAGCCGCTTCACCGATGCGGTGATCGAGGGGGCCGACTTCAGCGAAGCGGTGCTTGACCTTTCGCAACAGCGGGCCCTCTGCGTCAGGGCCAGCGGAGTGAACCCCAGCACCGGCACAGCAACGGCAGAGAGCCTCGGTTGCCGGTAGATTCACGGCCCGGTTCCCCGGGGGATCAGCCCGGGGAGGAAAGGGGGAAAGACCGGTGCGAATCCGGCGCTGTCCCGCAGCTGTGAAGATCCGGCAACGGTGCAAACCGCCAGCTGGATCGAGTCAGAACACCCGCCGGGTGCACCCTCCAATCCCGGCGCGGACCGGTCGACACCGAAAATGACAGAACGAATCCGGGCCGCCAGGGAACTGTCCCCGGCGCCCCTGCTGCTGGGATCCCTGCTGCTGGTGCCCCTGCTGGCAGCACCGGCTTCGGCCCATCACCTGATGGAGCTGTTTCAGCTCAAGGAGGGTCTGCTCGGCGGCTTTCTCAGCGGCCTGGGCCACCCCCTGCTCGGGCCTGATCACCTGCTGTTTCTGCTTGCGTTGGGCCTGGTGGGTCTGCAACAGCCGAGCCGCTGGCTGTTCGGCCTGCTCGCCGTGGGCCTGGGCGCCAGTGCTGCCGGGCTGCTCGCCCCCAACCTGCCGGGGGCAGAGCTGCTGGTGGCCCTCTCCCTGGTGGCCCAGGGCCTGGTGGTGATCGGCCGCTGGCCCCGCCGGGTGCTGGTGCCGGCGATCGCCGTGCATGGCTACGTGCTCAGCGGGGCGGTGATCGGCTGGGAGCCCGGTGCGATCAGCTTCTATCTGCTCGGTCTGCTGATCAGCCAGGCCACCCTGCTGCTGGCCGCGGTCAGTCTGGTGCGCCCCTGGGCCGCCGGGCTCAGTTCCACCAGGCTCCGGTTGGTGGCCGGCATCCTGATCGGCATCGGCGGCACGTTCGCCTGGACCACCCTGGTGCCCTGAGATGGCACGCTCCACCCTGCAACGCCTGCCGGTCACGGTGGTGACCGGCTTTCTTGGCGCCGGCAAGACCACCCTGCTGCGTCATCTGCTGCTGCACAGTGGCCTGCGCCTGGCGGTGATCGTCAATGAGTTCGGCGAAGTGGGCATCGATGGCAGCCTGCTGCGCGATTGCGGTTTCTGCCCTGAGGAGGACCTCGACGGCCGGTTGGTGGAGCTGGCCAATGGCTGCCTCTGCTGCACCGTCCAGGACGATTTCCTGCCGACCATGCAGACGCTGCTGGCTTCGGCCCACCGGCTCGATGGGATCGTCGTAGAAACCAGTGGGCTGGCCCTGCCTGAGCCGCTTGTCCAGGCCTTCGGCTGGCCCGAGATCCGGGCCCGCACCCGCGTTCATGGGGTGGTGGCGATGGTGGATGGCGAGGCGGTGGCCCAGGGAAGCGTGGTGGGCGATCCCGCCGCCCTCGAGCGGCAGCGGGCTGCTGATCCCAGCCTTGACCACTTCGATGACCTTGAGGAGCTGTTCGACGAGCAGCTGGAAGCCGCCGATCTGGTGCTGGTCAGCCGGGCCGATCGGCTCGATGCCGGCCAGTGGGAGCGGGTTGCGCAGCGCGTCACCAGGGCCTGCCGGGCCGGAACCCAGCTGCTGCCGATCGAGCAGGGACGCATCGATCCAGACCTGCTGCTCGGTCTGCAGCGGCCCGATCCGGCTGGCGCAGGCCACCAGCATGAGGCTGCCGAGGCCGAGCACGACCACCATGACCACAGCCATGTGCCGATGCAGTCGGTGGCGCTGCGGCTGGGGGGGGATTTCGATCGGCTGCGGCTGGAGGCGGTGCTGCGCGAGCAGATCGCGCACCAGGCGATCCTGCGGCTGAAGGGCTGGCTGCACCAGCCCGGCAAGCGGCATCCCCTCCAGATCCAGGCCGTGGGCCCACGGCTGGACTGCTGGTATCAGGCCCAGCCGGACGGGCGGGACGGCCGCCCGGCCGTCCCGCCGCTTGGTCTGGAGCTGGTGGCCCTCGGGCTGAAGCTGGATGCCGCCGCGCTGGAGGCGGCCCTCAGCGGAGCGGTAGCTTAGTCGGGGCGGTGGCTCAATCGAGCGGGATCTGACCGAGGGCGCAGACCTCCGCCCAGCAAAGGGCGTGCTCCTTGCTCCAGTGGCTGGCAACCCGCTCCCACGGGCCGCCGGCGCGGCGCTGCATCTCAATGGAGCCGCTGCCGTCATGGCGAAAGCCGAGCCGCAGATTCTCCAGCTCCAGGCTCCAGCGCTGCCCGATTGATTCGATCCGCATCACGCAGGCCTGCCAGGGCGCCTGGCCGATGCGGCAGCGCAGCTCCAGCCCTTGCGGCTGGGCCAGCGTTGCCGGCGGCATCGCCAGGCCGAGGCCAAGGCTGAGCCTCAGGCAGAGCCCTGGCCCCAGACCCTGCTGCAGAACCAGCGCCGGTGGCATCACCTGCACCTCCGCGCACCCACCTGTTCAAGCTGTTGCCGCGCTGCCTGGCGGGGGCCCCTGGGCTGGCAAGATTTAACAACTATTTCGACCAACCCGTGCCCCGCTTCCGAGCCCGCGTTCTGGTCAGCCTGAGGCCCTCTGTGCTGGATCCAGCCGGGGAGGCCAGCCGCGCCGCCGCCTCCCGACTGGGCGTCGAGGGCATCACCAGCCTGCGGATCGGCAAGGCGATCGCGGTGGAGATCGAAGCACCGGATGCCGCCACAGCCCACTCCCGGCTGTCGCTGCTGAGTGAGAGGCTGCTCGCCAACCCGGTGATCGAGAACTGGAGCCTGGAGCTGCTCGATCCGATCGCCAATGCGGCGCCATGACGATTGGAATTGCCGTTTTTCCGGGCTCGAACTGCGACCGAGACGTGCAGTGGGCGGCCGAAGGATGCCTGGGCATCCCCACCCGCTTTCTCTGGCACGAGGAGCGGGATCTGCGCGGCCTCGATGCCGTGGTGCTGCCGGGCGGCTTCAGTTACGGCGATTATCTGCGTTGCGGCGCCCTGGCCCGCTTCGCGCCTCTCCTGGAGGAGGTGGTGGCCTTCGCTGCCCGAGGCGGCCCGGTACTCGGGATCTGCAACGGCTTTCAGGTTCTCACCGAACTGGGCCTGCTGCCCGGGGCGCTCACCCGCAATCGCCTGCTCCACTTCGTCTGCGAACCGGCGCAGCTGGTGGTGCAACCCGGTGCCTGCCGCTGGCTGCAGGGCTATGGGCCCGGTGAAACGATCAGCCTGCCGATCGCCCACGGCGAAGGGCGCTACCAGGTGGATGATTCCACCCTGGAGCGCCTTGAGCAGGAGGGCCAGGTGGCGCTGCGGTATTCCCGCAACCCGAACGGCTCGATGGGGGATGTGGCTGGCTTGAGCAACGCTGAAGGCAACGTGCTGGGGCTGATGCCCCATCCGGAGCGGGCCTGCGATCCGCTCACCGGCGGCCTTGATGGCCGCCGGCTGCTGGCCAGCCTGCTGGGCTGAGCTCAGCCGAGGGCGGAGAAGAACTCCTTGCTGCCAACCGGATCGGGCTTCATGGTCTGCTCGCCGGGTGTCCAGTTGGCGGGGCACACTTCATCGGGATGGGCCAGGACGTACTGGAAGGCCTGCAGGACCCGCAGAGTTTCATCCACGTTGCGGCCCACCGAAAGGTTGTTGATCGTGGCGTGCTGAACGATCCCCTCGGGATCGATGATGAACAGGCCGCGCAGGGCTACACCAGCCTCCGGATCGAGAACGTTGTAGTCGCTGGCGATCGTTTTCTTCAGGTCAGCCACCAAGGGATAGGCGATCTCGCCGAGGCCACCCTGGTTGCGGTCGGTCTGGATCCAGGCGAGGTGGGAGAACTGGCTGTCAACGGATACGCCGAGAATCTCAGTGTTGAGGCTGCTGAAGTCGGCGTAGCGATCGCTGAAGGCGGTGATTTCGGTCGGGCAGACGAAGGTGAAATCCAGGGGGTAGAAGAACAGCACCACGAACTTGCCGCGGTACTGGGAGAGGGTCACCTCCCTGAATTCCTGGTCCACCACGGCAGTGGCGGTGAAATCCGGGGCCAGCTGACCAACGCGAAGGGAGGCGTTGACGGTCATAGCGTTGTGAGCAGGGAATGGGAGACCGCTCGGGTAGAAAGCCGAACTCGGACCGACTACCACTTGCAGCCATCACAAGTTATCACGGATTCAGCTTGGATGCGGCCGCTTTAAGCTCCTGGCAAATCAGGCCTCTGCCGCTTTCCATGCCCTGGGATCCAGCCATTCTCCGCAAGTTCAACACCACCGGCCATTTCCGCCTGCTCAACCAGCTGCGCGCCGAGATCAAGGCCCATCCTCTCCCCCGCCAGAAAGGGGAAGCCTCCGAGCTCCCGGCTGGACGGGGTGGCAGCGGCACGGGGCCGATTGAGCTGCGCCCCCAGCCGATGGGCTACATCCGCTCCCGCCGCTCGGGGGGCTATGGCGCTCCCAGTGCCCCGTCCACCGGTTTCAGTCCCTCCCTCGACAACAGCGGGGAAGGATCTTCGCTGAGTTTCCGGGACCGGCTCAACGCGATCGAGATGCGTTGAGCTCTCCGACGGCGGTTGGCGGCACCCCCCAGCGCCCTGAGCCATGACGTTCCGCAAGACCGCCTCGATCGGCCTGCTGACCATGGTGCCGATTTCGATCGCTGCGGATCGGCTCAACTGGGGAGACCTGTCCGTGTTCATCACGGCGGCGATCGGCATCATTCCCCTGGCCATCTGGCTCAGCACCGCCACCGAAGAGTTGTCCCTGTCGCTGGGTCCCTCGCTCGGTGCCCTGCTCAATGCCGTGTTCAGCAATGCCACCGAGCTGATCATCGCGATAGTGGCCTTGCGGGCCGGTCTGGTGGACATCGTCAAGGCGAGCATCACCGGCACGGTGATGGCCAACCTGCTGCTGGCCCTCGGCCTCTCGATGCTGGTCGGGGGGATCGGCCGGCGCGAGCAGCAGTTTCATCCGGTGGTGGCCAGGGTCAACGGGTCGGCGATGACCCTTGCCTTGCTGGCCATCCTGATCCCAAGCCTCTCGGTGCTGGCGGCCCAGCACTCGGTGGCCAGCACCCAGAGCTTCACCACCTTTGTGGCCTGGGTGCTGCTGGTGGTTTACGGCCTCACCCTGGTGTTCTCGCTCGGCACCCACCGCTCGCTCTATGCGGTGGCCGAGGCCGACCTGGCCGAAGAAAGCGACACGGTTCCAGGCCACAGGCCCCCTGCCCTGCCCTGGCTGCTGGTGCTGCTGGCGGCCACGGCGGCCCTGGCCTACGAATCGGAACTGTTCGTGGGGGTGGTGGAGAGTGTCACCGAGGGTTTTGGCCTCTCGGGCCTATTCACCGGGGTGGTGCTGTTGCCGTTGCTGGGTGGCATGGCGGAATACATCACCGCCATTTCCCTGGCCCGCAAAGACAAGATGGACCTGGCCGTTTCAGTGGTGCTCGGCTCCACCCTGCTGGTGGCCTTGCTGGTGGTTCCGGTGCTGGTGCTGATCGGGCCGCTGCTGGGCCATCCGCTTGATCTGAGTTTCAATGTCTATGAGTTGGTGGCGGTGATCACTGCGGTGGTGATCAGCAACCTCGTGACCCTTGATGGACGCTCCGACTGGCTCGAAGGGGTGTTGCTGCTGGCGGCCTACCTGATTGTGGCCACCGGCTTCTACTTCCAATAGCAATTTCTGAAGCTGCGGCTGTGGACCGCCGCATTCAACTGTAGTAATAACCCCCGTCCTGATCGTTTCTGGTGACGTAACTGCAGCTGCAGCCAACCTTCCAGAGCGCCCGATGAATCGGGGTGGAATCCACCCTCACATGGTCTGGAAAGGCCTTGCGAAGGATCTCCGTGGCGCGCCAGGCGTTGTAGTGCGGGATGCGGGGATTGAGGTGATGAACCACGTGGGTGGAGCCGATGCCGTGGTGCAGCAGGTTCAGCAGCGGGCCGTAGGGCCGATCAACTGTCTGGAGGGCGCCTCGGGCCCAGTCCCAGTCGGCTTCGGAAAAGTGGGGAATCAGCGGGTCGGTGTGCTGCATCCAGGTATAGGTGACGAGCCAGGCATTGATGACCAGGTAGGGCAACCCGTACACACACAGAACCCTGAGGATGGATGTCTGGCTGGCCCAGACAACCAGCAGAGCTGTTACCACAATCATCCCCAGATTGGAAATCTGCATCAAGCCCTTCCACTTGCCCGGGAACAGCTGGCGGCGGCCGGAATTGAAGGGGGAGGAATTAATGAAATGGGAGGTGGGAAAACCATGCTCAGGCCCGCCGGTGATTCCGAACAGCAGGTAAAGCGGCCAGCCCAGAAGCAGGTGAACCAGAATCGAGACAGCGCCATAGGCAGGGGCACCGAGGATCCTCTTGAGATCGTCCGTGAAGATCCCCCAGGAGGATGCCCCCTGGGAAGGAACATGGGTTTCACCGGCTTCGAGGTGATTGCAGTGGCTGTGATGCACCGCATGGCTTCGCTGCCAGGAGAAGTAGGGAACCAGCAGCAGGCTGTGGAGAACCAATCCCACGCCGTTTTCAATCGATTGATTCGGGTGAAAGGCGTTGTGGCCGCATTCATGGGCAATCACCCAGCAGCCCCCCGCCAGGGTTCCCGCCACCACCGCATAAACGAGCCAGACAGGGGCCAGATTCCACTGCAGGGGGATGAAGCAGCCAGCCCCGTAGGCCAGCAGGGACGTTGACAACGAGAAGCTCAGGGTTCCCCAGGCCCTGGCAACGTTTTTCTCGGTGATGTCCGCCGGCAGGGAGGTCAGGAGTTGCTGCTTGCTCGGCCAGCTCCGGGGCTGTGCTGGTAGGTCCGGGGAGGCCGGACTCGATGGGGGGAAAGGAGAGAGAGAGGTGGTCGTTGTCATCAATGAATCGAAACCACCCGGTGCACTCCAGACTTGATGTTTTTGCCGTCGAGAAACCTAACCGCCGGGCACACCGCAGCGTGGAGCCTGGGGTGGGTGACCCTGGCTGCTCAGATCTGCAGGTTCGGGCAGATCACGGCGGCGTCGATGGCCGGATCGCTTTTCCAGCTGGCCAGCAATGCCTGCAATTCGCTTCTGAGCTGCCCCAACTCCCTGACCTGCGCATCGATCCGCCCGATCTGCTGGCCCAGCAGGGCCTGGATGTCTCCGCAGGGCAGATCGCCGGCATCGTGCACCGCCAGACAGCCCTGGATCTCCTCCAGGCTGAGCCCCAGGGTCTTGAGCCGCCGGATGAACTCCAGCCGTTGCAGGCTCGACTCAGCGAAGAGGCGGTACCCCCCCTCACTGCGACAGGCCGCCGGCAGCAGGCCCAGGTCCTCGTAGTAGCGCAGGGTCTTGACGGGAAGGCCACTGCGGCCGGCCAGCACCCCGATCTTCATGCCGACGGCTGCCATGGGCTTGACTCTCCTTCTAAGGGGAGACTCTAGGCTGGCATTCAGCGCCTCCCCGCAGTTCGTGAACCCCTTCGCTCTGGCTCTCCTCCTCTCGGCAGGCGTTGCCCTGGCACCCGGTGCCGCCCGCGCCCAGGCCAACGTCATGTTCCCGAGCAAGGCCGCAGCGGAACAGCGGGCCAAGGAACTGAAGTGCAGCGGCGCCTTTGCGATGGGCACGGAGTGGATGCCCTGCCGGAACTTCGATGTCTATGGGAAGGCCGTCTCCAAGGAGAAGTGAGTCCACCGTTCCTTTTTTCTGCTCTGACCCTTCCCGCGACAACCCGATGATCCCGAACCTCCCCAGCCCCCTCCGCAGCCCTGCAGGTGGTTCCTGCCGGTTGCCGTGTCGGCGGTGGTCTTCGCCCCGCTCCTCACCAGCGCACCCGCTGCGGCCCACATGAAGGGCATGTTCAAGACCCGGCAGGAAGCTGAGCAACGCGCCGCCGAACTGAGGTGCAAGGGCGCCTTCGCGATGGGCTCCCTGTGGATGCCCTGCGCCAACGAACAGGACTTGCACAAAGCGCTGCAGAAGGAATGAGCCAGCGCCACCTCTGGCGCCGTGTGCACCGCAGCCTCGTGCCCCTGGCGGCAGTGCCGCTCCTGCTCACGGCCCTCTCCGGTTCGCTCTACGGAGCTCTCTCGGCCCGCGGCATCGACGCCTTCTGGCTGATGAAGCTGCACACCGGCAACTTCGGTGCGGTCAATCTGCAGCCTTACTACTCCACGGTCCTCGGCGTGCTCACCCTGTTCATCGCCGGCTCGGGGGTGGGCCTGCTGTTGGCCGGACCCAATCGGAACGACCCCGCACTGCCGCGGGGCTGACGCTCCAGTGGGCTGGACATCACTAGCTTGAAGAAATGGCCCCCTCCCCGACCCCACCCTGCTGCCATGCCGAGGGCCCAGGCGCATCGGCGGGCGGCATGGAGCGGGAGCTGGCCCGGGAACGCACCCTTCTGCGCCGCAAGCTGACCGTGGCGGCCCTGCTCACCGCGCTGGTGATGCTCTCCAGCCTGCCCCACATGCTGGGGCTTCACAGCCTGTCGTTTCTGCCGCTCTGGTTCACCAGCCCCTGGACCCAGCTGATCCTCACCACCCCGGTGTTGTTCTGGTGCGGACGTGATTTCTTCACCGGCGCCGTCTCGGCCTTCCGGCAGCACTCCGCCGACATGAACACCCTGGTGGCGGCCGGCACCGGCATCGCCTGGCTCACTTCGCTGTTCACCACCCTGTTCCCGCAGGTGCTGATCGCCGAAGGACTCCCGGCCGACGTGTATTACGAGACCGCCGCGGTGATCCTCACCCTGGTGCTGCTGGGCCGCCTGCTGGAGGCCCGCGCCCGCGGCCAGACCTCAGAGGCGATCCGGCGGCTGCTGCAGCTGCAGCCTCCCACCGCCCGGGTCCTGCGGAATGGACAACCGGTTGACGTTCCGGTGTCGCTGGTGGTGGTGGGGGACCTGGTGCAGGTGCGTCCCGGCGAAAAGATCCCTGTGGATGGGGAGGTGAGCGAAGGCAGCTCCTGGGTGGAGGAATCGATGCTCACCGGTGAACCGACCCCCGTCGCCAAAGCCGCCGGTGATGCCGTGATCGGCGCCTCGATGAACCGCAGCGGCAGCTTCACATTCCGCGTCAGCCGGGTGGGGGCCGACACGGTGTTAGCCCAGATCGTGGAGCTGGTGCGTCAGGCCCAGAGTTCCCGCACCCAGGTGCAGCGCCTGGCGGATCAGGTGGTGGGCTGGTTCGTGCCGGTGGTGATCGCCCTGGCGATCACGGCTTTCGTGGTGTGGTTCCTGATCAGCGGCAATGCCGTGCTGGCAATGCTCTTCTTGGTGAGCGTGCTGGTGATCGCTTGCCCGTGCGCCCTGGGCCTGGCTACCCCCACCTCGATCATGGTGGCCTCCGGCAAGGGGGCCGAGAACGGGCTGATCTTTCGGAGCGCCGAGGCCCTGGAAACCGCCGGCAAGCTGCGCACCATCGTTCTCGACAAGACCGGCACCCTCACCCGCGGCCAGCCGGAGGTGACCGATTTCCAGCGGCTGCCCGGTGGCGTGCTGCCCGCGGGCACCCTGCTGGCCATCACCGCCGCGCTGGAATCCCGCTCTGAGCATCCCCTGGCTGAAGCGATCACGACCTACGCCCGCAGCCAGTTGAAGGACGGCGCACTGCCTGCGGTGGAAGACTTCGAGGCCGTGGCCGGGCGCGGCGTGCAGGGATCGATCGCCGGGCAGCAGGTGCGGGTCGGTACCCCCCGCTGGTTCGAGGAGCTCGGCATCGACACCGCCGCCCTCCAGCCCCTGGTGGAGCGTCTCGAAGCCGCCGCCTGCAGTGTGGCTGCCGTGGTTGTGGATGGGCGGATCGAGGCCTGCTTCGGCGTGGCCGATCCCCTCAAAGCAAGTTCAGCGGCTGCCGTGGCCGCCCTGCGGCGCCTGGGCCTGCAGGTGGTGATGCTCAGCGGCGATGCCCGCCGCACCGCCGAGGTGGTGGCCGCCCAGGTGAGGATCGAGCGGGTGATCGCCGAGGTGCGCCCCGCTGACAAGGCCTCGGCGGTGAAGCGGCTGCAGGCGCAGGGGGAGGGCCCGGTGGGGATGGTGGGCGACGGCATCAACGACGCTCCCGCCCTGGCGGCGGCCAATGTGGGCATCGCCATGGGCACCGGCACCGATGTGGCGATCGCCGCCAGCGACATCACCCTGATCTCCGGCAACCTGGCCGGGGTGCCAGCGGCGATCGAGCTCAGCCGCGCCGCCATGGCCAACATCCGCCAGAACCTGTTCTTCGCCTTCGCCTACAACCTGGCCGGCATCCCGATCGCAGCCGGTCTGCTGTTCCCCCTCACCGGCTGGCTGCTGAGCCCGATGATCGCCGGCGCCGCCATGGCCTTCAGCTCAGTGTCGGTGGTGAGCAATGCCCTGCGGCTCCGCCGCTTTCAGCCGGCGCCCCTTCCTGTGGCCGCCAGCTGATGACCCATCTCGTTGTTGCCGACCTGATCCATGCCGAACCGCTCTGGCGCACGATCGAGCAGCCCATGGCGCTGAAGGCGCTGATTGCCACCGTTGGCGTGCTGCTGATCGCCTGGGAACTATGATGGTTCCTCGGCCGCCATGGCGGAGGCGTGGCGGCCCGCGAGAGCGAGGCGGGCGTGCAGGAGGTCACCATCACCGTGGATGGGGGCTATGCGCCTTCACGAATCCAGGTGAAGGCCGGGCGGCCGCTGCGGCTGGCGTTTCACCGGATCGATCCGAGCGGCTGCGTGGCCCAGGTGATCTTCCCCGATTTCCACAAAACCCTCGATCTGCCCCTCAATGCCACCACCAGCCTGGAGTTGCCGCCCACGGTGGCTGGCGTCTATCCCTTCCACTGCGGCATGGCCATGGTGCGCGGAGTGCTGGAGGTGGTGGATCAGAGCGCAAATAGGGCGTCGTAGTTGTGATATTCGCTCTTGCGTAATCCATCCACCGCCAGCATCCGCCGCAGTTCGATGATCTCGGCGCGCTGGGCCACGATCACCCCACGAGCAAAGCGCCGGATCGTGGGGTTGGTGCTTTTGGCCAGGGCGTCGTGGGCCATGATCAGCGCCCCGCCATGGTGGTGGAGCATCCCCTCAAGGAACCACACCACCCGGTTGTCCCTGGTGGGGAGCTCACTCATCATTCGCATGCCATCGATCTGGGCCTGGCTCATGCGGGTGAGGCCGCTGAGGCTGTTCGGATCACCGCCGCTTGCCAGGGCCACGGGGTAGATCGGCGCCTGCGGATACCAGGCCTTGCGCCACAGCCCCATGGCCCGGATCTCGTTGGCCTGATCGCGCCAGATCGTCCGGCCCAGGGCCCCTACGCCGGGGGATCCGATGCCGAAGACGAATTCGCTCATCCGCAGCGCCCCGGTGTGGTGCTGCACCATCCCGTCGATGAAGCGCAGGTCATAGGTGGCGCCGGCGGGACCCACGTCATGGGCATGGCCGGCATGGCCCTGGCTGCCTTTGTCATGGCCGCTGTGGTCGTGGCCATGGTGGTCGCTGTGCTGCATGCCGCCAGGCTGTTGGGCCACGCCGGGGGCTGCCACCGCGAGGCTGGCCGCCAGCCCGATCAGGGCGGCGGGGAAACAGAAGGAGGACATGGCGGCAGGGCGGAGCGAGGCGTATTCACCGTATGGTCTCCCCTCGACGGGAGAGTCAACGGCGCTGCTGGCCCCAGCCAATCTCACCCACTGAGCAGCATCCACCCCCCCATGGCCACCATCGCCCCGTTTTCCAGCACGCTCACCGGGCCAAGCGGCGTGCGGCTGTTGCCACCCACGCAGGCGCAGTCGAGATCGCGCTTGTCGACGTAGACGGCCTTGATCACCGACACCCCTCCTTCCAGGCCCATGGCGAGCGCCAGCAGGGCGATCGGCACAACATTCAGGCCTGAGAGCACCGCCAGGCCCAACAGCAGCTCGAGGTAGGGATACCCACGGGCGAAGACCCCCAGCCGCCGGCTCAGCAGGTTGTACCTGCGGAAGGAGCTGGTGAACGCCGGTGGATCAATCAGCTTCAGACAGGCCAGCAGCGCCAGCGTCACACCCATGAAGCCCTCCACCCCGATTCCCAGCGCCCCAGCCATCAGGGCCGCGGTGGCGAACACCGCGATCACCGGTCGGTAGCTGCGCCCGGCCGGCTTGCGGGGTCGCACACCCAGGCGCTGGGCCAGCTCGGTGTAACCGCCGATCGCTTCATCAGCGGCAAACACCTGGGGCGTGCTGCTCACGCCGTGGGCCGCCTTGAAACGCTCCAGCTCTTCCTGGTTGACGAGCAGATGTTCTTCGAAGGGGATGCCCTGCTGCTGCAGCAAAGCCTCGGCCAGCTGGCCGTAGGGGCAGAGGTGGGTGGGTGTGACGATTCGATACAGCCGCACGGGCGCAGGCAGCGGGGCTGGTGTCATGGGCGCGTTGAATCCGACCATCACCGTATAGTCTCCAGTGAAGTGGAGAGTCAAGGGGTGGAGCCGGGCGGAAGCTTTCAAGGGCGATCGCTTAGCCCTCGTCCCAGCCGAATCCCTGGTCATCCCAGGCCTTGGGATCCTCGAGCGGTTCGAGGTGGGTGAGCACATGGGTGCGGGGCAGCGCCTGGGCGATCTCCCGCTCCAGACGGTCACAGAAATCGTGGCCGGCCTGCACCGTCCAGTGGCCTGGCACCAGAACGTGAAAGGCCACGAAGCGGCGAGAACCGGCCACGCGGGTGCGCAGGGCGTGGAACTGCAGCTCCGGCTTGGCGCGGGAGGCGAGTAGGTCCTCCAGCTGGTTCTGCTCAGCCTCGGGCAGGGCCCGATCAAGCAGGCCGGAGGCGGTCTCGTGCAGCAGCTTCCAGCCGGTGACCAGGATGTTGAGGGCCACGGCGATGGCGATCAGCGGATCAAGGATCATCAGGCCCGTGAGCTTCACCAGCCCGATCCCCAGCACCACCCCGAACGAGGTCCAGACATCGGTGAGCAGGTGGTGGGCATCGGCCCGCAGGGTGATCGAGTGGAAGCGGCGGGCGGCCCCCAACAGCAACCAGGCCACCAGGCCGTTGAGAGCCGTGGCCACCAGGGAGAGCGCCAGGCCGATGCCGAGTTGCTCCAGAGGCTCCGGGTGCTGAAGTCGGCCCACGGCCGCCGTGATGATCGCCAGAGCCGCCACCACGATCAGCACGCTCTCCAGCCCGCTGGAGAAGTACTCGGCCTTGAAGTGGCCGTAGGGGTGGGAGCGGTCGGCTGGCTTGGCGGCGAGGGTGAGCGCCCAGAAGGCGCCGAGCGCCGCCACCAGGTTCACCCCGGATTCGATCGCATCGGAGAGCAGCCCCACCGAGCCGGTGAGCTGCCAGGCGGCTGTTTTGAGCACGATCGTGGCCACCGCCGCCGCCACCGAAACCAGGGTGTAGGTGCGGGGTGAGGCGAATCCCATCGGAACCGGAGGCGGGGGCAGGGAAACGATCCCAGGCGATGCTGATGCCAGCGGTGCGGATTGCCAAGCACACAACGCCGGGCCCAGGCACTGTTCAGCTTCTGAGTTGCAATCCCTCAGTTGTATTCGCCGGGAATGTCGTTCTTGCGAACCGTCACCTTGTCAAAGGTCTGGCCCGAGGCCCGCAGCAGCTCATCACCCGAGAACTCAAAGCCGCACTTGAGAGCAATCTGAGCCACATCGTCTGCGGTGGAGGCCGCCAGCACCTGCCGCTTCAGCTCGGCGTCGTTCTGCATCCGGCCGAGAAACGCTTTCAGCTGTTCACGGGACATGGACCGCTGGCCGCTCGGTCCCCCATTCTCCCTGTCGGAGCTGATGGCCCGACAGCAGTTTTCGAGCAAGGTGGCGGTCTTGCAGTGTTACGTTGAAAACTCGAACTGATACCGCTGCCCGGCATCAGGCCGAACCGGTTTCAGCCAGTACATCCCCATGCAACAACTCACGGCCGAAGGGCTTGAGGTCGTCAACGACCTGGCTCAGCGCTATGGCTTCAGCCAGGACGCCGTACTGCACATGACCTTCGCCATGCTGAAGGGGCGGGGCGGCATGGCCCAGTTCAACCACCCGGAATTCGCCGGCTCCGGGCAATGGATGAACGGCGGCATGATGATGCTGAGCGATCTGTTCAACCATGGGCTCAAGGCCCGGGTGGATGGGCGCTGCCAGGGTCTGGCCGCAGCGATCGCAAGCCAGCCCGATCTGTTTCCACTGGGCAGCTTCCAGTCCCAGAGCCAGAACGGCGGTCAGCAGATCCAGCTGGGAGGAGGGCACCAGCAGAGCAGTAGCAGTAGCGGTGGCAGTGGCAGTGGCAGTGGAAGTGGCGGCGGAATGATGGCTCCGCTGCAGCCGATGCGCTTCGGCTCAGGGGCATTGTTCACGCCCGATCCCCGCGACACCTGGTGGCCAGCCGAACTGGGTTCCCCCAGCTCCAGCGGCGCCCAGAACGACGTGCGCTACGCCTATTTCCCCGCTGTCGGCCGTTTGGCGGTTCAGGTGAACGGCCAGGTGAGCCTCTACGACACCAGCGGCCTCCAGATCTCCGGCATGGCTCAACAACAAGCCTCCGGTGGCGGGGTGGTGTTCAGCACCGGCAACGGCAGCATCAGCCTGTCTCACCTCACCGCAGTGGGCGCACCGCCCGCCACCCCAGCGGCGCCTTCCCCTGTTGCCGAAGCAGTGAGGCAAGTCGCCTTGCCCCAGCCTGAAGCGGTGGTCACCCCGGTGGAGCGTCCAGAACCGATCACCGCGCCAATGGCCACCGCCCCAGCCGCTCCCACCGCCATGGACGTGTTTGCCACCCTTGAGCGGCTCGGCGATCTCATGCAGAAGGGGATTCTCACCGAATCGGAGTTCGCCACCGAGAAAGCTGAGCTGCTCAGCCGCCTCTGAAGGCGATTTGGCCACGCTGCCCCCGCAGATGAGACAGAATGTTTACGTTCCGTTACATTCGCCATGACGGTCGGTCAGCTCTTCCTCAATTCCATCTCCAGCGGCGTCATCACCCCCGGTGAGCTCAGCTGGCTCGCCCATCAGCAGGACCGCTTCTCCCGCCTGGAGGAGGCCACGGCCCTGCGACTCGGTCGCCTGATCGACCAGGGCGCCATTCAGCTCGGCTGCCGGATCCCCGCCGCCAAACTCCGCCACGACACGGTTCGTGAGCAATGGATTGAGCCCCTCGGCCGCAATCGCCACCACTGAATCCGGCGGCAGGCCTACCATGGCCTGTCCGCAAAAGTTGAAAACCCGACTGGCGCAGGACAGTCGGGTTTGAGGTAAAAACCCTTTTGAGTCTTTGCAGGGCCAGAACGTTTCGGCCCTGCAGTGCAGGGTGGCCCGCCAAGCCTGGCTCAGGAAGCCTGCTGATAGAGCTGCTCAAGCCGCTCCCGGCTCAGGTCCACATAGAGCACTTCCTCGCCGGGTTGGGGAGCTTCCGGGTGAACCCCGGGAGCTGAGCGACGCTGCGGAGCAGACGCCAATGGCGCTGAACGGCGCAGGTTCTGGGTCATCAGGGCAGCGGCACCGCCGGCGATGATCGCAAAACAGATCAGATACACAGCGGCGAAAAGACTTTCCAAGAACCAGCCTAATGTGACGAACTGTTAACCGTGGCAGGCGTTCCGGCGGAAGCGTGCAGTTTCAGCTTCCCTAGTGCTGCCCTAGGCCGCCGGCCTGGTGGCGATCACCGCAAAGAACGGGTCCCCCTTGCCGCCCAGCCAGCCGAGCGGTCCTTCGGCCCGGGTGTCCTCGGCAATCAGCTCCGGCCTGGGCCACCCCTGGGCCACCAACACCCGCACAACGACAGCAAGGTGATCCCGGTCGCCACCATCGGTCCAGACCCTGGGAGCCTTCTGGAAAAACATCCGGTTCGAGAACGCCACGATCAGTTGGCCGCCCGGTCGGAGAACCCGCAGCAGCTCGGCGGCCACCGGCTCAGGTTGCTGAAGGTATTGCCAACCGGCCACGATCAGCACCGCATCGATACTGCTCGACTCCAGGGGCAAGCGCTGATCCAGGTTGAGGTTCTGCACCCAGTGGCGGTTCAGACGTGGGTTGGCCTCCAGTTCCTGGCGGTTGAGGCCATGGCCGATCACCTCAGCGGTGCGGAGCTCGGCGGGGAGATGGCTCACCCAGCTGCTCATCAGATCCAGCACCACTGCCTCCGGGTGGATCCGCTCCAGGTAAAGCGCCGTCAACCGGGCGCGGAACGCCCCGTCGAGGTGCTGCACGAAGCGGGGCTCCGCATAAAACAGGGCATCATCGGAGCGGTCCTGTTTCCAGCGCTCCGGCTCGCTCAGCACAGACACGGCACGTGATTCGGGTGCCATCAAGCCGGTTCCGCAAGGACTTCCAGGTTGGCGACGACCGCCCGCCAGCGCGAAACAACCCGCTCCCGCAACAGCCGGCCACCTGGCTCAGATCAGCAGGGTCATGGTCAGGCTCACCAGGGCCAGGCCGGCCAAGCCGGTGGCGGCGAGAAGGGCGACAGATTGGGCCACGGGCGGCTGCAGCAGACCCGAAACCTAGAGCAATCCTTAAGGTGCGTAGTCGCTCCGGCCTGGTAGCGCAGCATTCCGTCACGGAGCGGGGTCCGCGCCGTCGCTTCACCCCTGCCAGGCTGGATAGGCCTGCCAAGGAACCATGGCACGAGACGCCACCATCGTGGTGTCGCTGGAGGGGCAGTTCCGCCTTGATGACCAGCCAGCCTTCGATCAGGCGGTGACGCTGGCCCACCGGTACCCCGGTGATCGCCTGATTGTGCTTGCCTGCCGCCCCGACGCCCAGCGGCTGCGGGGGCCCCACCAAATCCGCCTGGCGGCAGCGGCATTGGCCTCGCTGCGGGCCCGGCTGGCGGCGGTGGGCATTCCGCTGCTCCAATGCAGCCAGCGCAGCGCGGCAGTGGTGCTCGCAGCCCAACGCTGGCGGCTGGATCCCGTTGCCGTGCTGCACTGCCGCGAAAGCAGGCTCTTCGACGACTGGCCACTGGCGGCTGAGACCTTTCCACGCGTGTTTGCGGCGTTCCGGCGGGGCCTCAGCCGCTCGCCGGAGCCGCAATTGGCCCCAGCCGATCTCGAGGGCCTCGGTGCTGACTGGCACGACTGGCCCCAGCCGCCGCCCAGCCCAGCTCCCCCGGAGCGCTCCGGCGATCCCCGCAGCGCCTTCCCGTTCAACGGTGACGAACCCAATGCCCTGGCCCGCCTGCAGCACTATCTGTTCGACACAGGTGGGTTGCGGACCTACAAGACCAGCCGAAACGGACTGGTGGGCAGCGAATTCTCTTCGAAGTTCTCCCCATTCCTGGCCGTTGGATCCCTATCGGTGCGGCGGATCTGGCAGGAGCTGCTCCGCTATCAGAACCTGCATGGCGCCGACGAGGGTTCGGAGTGGATGAAGCAGGAACTGCTCTGGCGTGAGTTCTTTCTCTGGTCAGAGCAGCGCCACGGCGCCGCCTTCCACGCCCCCGGGGGCATCCAGGGGAGGGTGCTCGAACAGGAGCGGGATTCAAGCCGGGATCGGGAGCGTTTCCGGCGCTGGACCCGGGGCGCCTCCGGCCATCCCCTGATCGATGCCCAGCTGAACGAACTGCTCACCACCGGCTACCTCTCCAATCGGGGCCGCCAGTGGGTGGCCTCCCACTTCGTCAATGAGCTGCAGCTGCCCTGGACCTGGGGTGCCCGTTTCTTCGAGTGGGCCCTGATCGACGCCCACCCCGCCCTGAACAGCGGCAACTGGGCTTACCTCGCCGGGGTTGGCTCCGATCCACGCAGCTTCGGAGGCCATCCACGTCGCTTCGACCTCGCGCGCCAGGTTCGTCTCTACGACCCCGGCCAGAGCCACCGGCAGCTCTGGAGCAGACCCATTTCGCCCAGCTGATGCCCCTAACCCTCATTCTCGGCGACCAACTGCACCGCCACTGGTTCACCGCCCCGCCGCTGCAGCTGACGCCCGGCAGCCAAGTGCTGATGATCGAAGACCTGGCGGTGGCATCCGCCTACCGCTACCACCGGCTGCGCCTGCTGCACACCTTCGTTGCGGTGCGCTACTACGAGCTGCCGGCCTCGGCGGCTGTGTCCTTCTGGGAGCGGCTGGCCCTCGAGCTGGCCGCCGATTCAGCCGGTGCCACGGAGCTGCGGGTGGCGGAGATTGCTGATCGGGGCTTCGCAGCGCGGTTGCAGCGTTTCTGCCAAGGGCGGAAGCTGCAGCTGAGCGTGCTGCCCTCCCCCGCCTTCCTCGAATCGGTGGCCGAGAGCAGGGCCTGGTTCGAGGGCCGGCGTCGCCCCTTGATGAAGACCTTCTACGAGCGCCAACGCCGGCGCCTGGGGTTGCTGCTGGAGTCCGATGGATCCCCGAGCGGTGGCCAGTGGAGCTTCGATGCCGACAACCGCAAACGGCTGCCGAAGGGGTATGGCGAGCCCCCGCTGCCGGCGGTGGCGGCTAGCCCCCACGAGCCGGCGGTGCGGGCCCTGATCGCCACCTACTTCACTGACAACCCCGGCGAGCTGGGGCCGCTCTGGATTCCCTTCGATCAGGCCGGGGCGGTGGCCTGGCTGCAGCGGTTCCTGATCGAGCGGCTCGATCATTTCGGCCCCTACGAAGATGCGCTCAGCCAGCACCTGGGCACCCTCCACCATTCGCTGCTCTCTCCCCTGCTCAACATCGGCCTGCTCACCCCGGCTGAGGTGATCAAGGCCAGCCTGGCCCGCGCGGAGGTTCAGCAGGAGAGCGGCCAACCGGTGCCGATCGCTTCGCTGGAGGGCTTTCTGCGCCAGCTGATCGGCTGGCGCGAGTTTGTGCGTGGCATCGACCGGGTGCACGGTGAACGGCAGGCCACCGCCAACTTCTGGAACCACCAGCGCCAGCTCGCCTCTTGCTGGAGCGATGGCAGCAGCGGCCTGCCGCCCCTGGATGCGGCGATTGAGCGGCTGAACCGCACTGGCTACAACCACCACATCGAGCGGTTGATGGTGATCAGCAATCTGATGCTGCTCTGCGAGATCCACCCCAGGGAGGTGCACCGCTGGTTCATGGAGCGCTACCTGGATTCCTACAAGTGGGTGATGGGCCCCAACGTGTATGGCATGGGCCTGATGAGCGATGGCGGCCTCTTCGCCACCAAGCCCTACATCTGCGGCTCCAACTACATCCTCAAGATGAGCAATTTCAAGAGGGGGCCCTGGTGCGAGGTCTGGGACGGTCTCTACTGGCGCTTCATCGACCGGAACCAGGAGTTCTTTCGCGCCAACCCCCGCCTCTCGATGATGGTGCGGCTGCTGGAGCGGATGGATCCCAACCGCCGCGAGGGGCTGGCCGCCGCCGCCGATGCGTTTCTGGAGCGCGCCACCATGGTGTTGCCCTGAACCTCGTTTCGCTTTGCCCGTGCCTGCACCAGCTGCCCTGCTCGAGCGCCTGGAGGGAATCGATGGAATGGCAGCGGGCCGGCGCCGGCTGGTGCTGCTGCTGAGCCAGCTGGGGGATTTCGACAGCCTCGAATACGCCCAGGCCCTGGTGCCGGTGTTGCCGCAACTGGAGGCCGCCGGCATCGCCGTGCTGGCGATCGGCATCGGCAACGGGCCGGGCCGTGGGCGTTTCTGCGCCTTCACCGGCTTCCCGATCGAACGGTTGCTGGTGGAAGCCGAGCCCCAGTTGCACCGCGATCTGGGGCTTTACGAGGGGCTCCAGTTGGGGGGCGGGTCCTGGGCAAACCTGATGCTGATGTGCGCCGGCGTTGGCTCCCCCGGCACCCTGGCCGAGGTGTTGCGCGGCTACACCGGCGATCGCAGCGCCCCCCAGCGCATCGCCGACGACGCGACGATCCAGGCGGGGCCCCTGCCGCCGCTCAGGGGTTCGTTCTTCGCCAGGGCTGGAGGCAGTGGCTTCCTCCGGCCCTTTGAGCTCGCCACCCTGCGGCTCCGCAACATGGCCGAAGTGCTGGGCCACTGGCGCACCTACGTCCCCCGCGACGACTTCCTCACCCAGCGGGGTGGCACCTTCCTGCTGGAGGCCGACGACACCCTGCTCTACAGCCACCGCGACCGCGGCATCCTCGGATTCTCGGCCACCATGGCCAGGCCGCTCTGCTTTCTGGATCCCTTCCTCAGCTGAGCCTGCAGGAGGGCCTCGTCCAGCGCCAAGCAGCCGGGCGGCAGCTGGTGATCAACCACCCGCAGACTCCGTTTGAACCAGACGATCTGACCCGTGTTCAGGAGGCAGCCTGGGCTGGTGATGGTTGGGATGGGGTCGGCTGGACTGGGGTCGCTGGATGGCACTGCCGAAGATCGCAGAGCGTGTTGAGGTCGCCACGGCCGGTCAACCGCAGCCGCCAATCAGCCCAGAGCCCGTAGAGCCCATCGACCAGCGGGCCGATCAGTGGCCAGGAGGTGGGGGCATAAAGCCAGCCCCATCCCACCAGCCGGTAAGCCTCCCGGAAAACTGCCACATCCTTGATCACCCGGCCTTCGGCGTCGATGGCACGGATGCGGCCCATGGCCTCCCGGTAGCTGATCCCCCCATGGGAAAGCGGGTTGTAGTCGGCGGCGTCGATATCGACGAACTGAATCCGGCCACGGCCGCGATCCCGGCTCCGCAGGCTCTCCACCTCCCGCCTGCAAAGCGGGCAGGCGCCGTCGTAGAGGAGGGTGAGGGAGGGTTCAACCATGGATCAAGCGGCGCCAGATGGCTGGCCGGGCCGCCCCATTCACTGCCAATTCAGTATGGCCAGCGCGGCGTCATCGCTGCAGGCTGGTGCATTCAGGAAACGGTGGAATCCCGCTGAGGTGGCAATGGCTGCGGTTGGAGAGAAGGCTGCAGCAGCAGCTGCAGGCTGCTGAGCCCGAGCATCACGAAGGCCAGTGCCCCCACCAGGGCGAGCCAGCGCAACGCCAGGGGGCGGCCCCGGTCGATCGGCCAGTCATCAGCATCGTCGTCCGCCGCAAGGCGCTGCGGCGGACGGGGAAATCTGGAGCGATCAACCACCGCGGCGGAGCGAATGGCGGCAGTCTGGCGCTGCATAGGGTGAACAGCATGACCCCCAGCTCCACGCCTGCCGCCGCGCCGCGCCGCATCCTGCTCACCGGCGCCAGCTCCGGCATCGGCTACCAGGCCGCTGTGCAGTTGTGCCGCGCCGGCCATCGGCTCACGCTGCCGTGTCGGGATGCGGCCACGGCTGCGGACTTGCTGAGCCGGCTTGACCAGGCAGCGGTTGCCGGAGCAGCCCCGCAGGCGCCCATCTGCGACCTGGCCGACCTGGCCAGCGTGGAGCGTTGCGCGGCCGAGCTGCTGCGCCAAGGAGAGCCGATCGACAGCCTTGTGCTCAACGCCGGACTCCAGTACAGCGGCAGCCCTGAGCCGAGGCGATCGGCCCAGGGCCATGAGCTCACCATCGCGGTGAATCACCTCGCCCACCAGGCCCTGGCCCAGCGGCTGATTCCCCTGCTTGATGGCGGTCGGGACCCGCGGCTGGTGATCACCGCCTCGGAGGTGCATGACCCCGCCGCTGCCGGTGGCCGGGTCGGCAAGCCGGCCGGCCTGGGCGATCTGGCTGGACTCAGGGCAGGCCTGCGCCCTGAAAACGGCCACGCGATGGTCTCCGGTTGCCTGCCCTTCGATGCGGACAAGGCCTACAAGGACAGCAAACTCTGCAACCTGTTGTTCGCCCGTGAACTGGAGCGGCGCCTGCGGGGACGCGGGACGCCGCTGCCGGTGCTCGCCTGGAGCCCGGGCCTGGTGATCCCGCCCAGCAGCGGCGGCTTCTTTCGCTACAGCCGCCGCCACAACGAATGGGGGCAGCGCCTCTTTGCCCTGGTGGCCCGCGACCTGCTGCGCATCACGGCAACGGCGGAGCAGGCCGGCAGGTTGCTGGCAGAGCTCAGCACCGCTGGGCAGCACGGCAGCGCCGGCTGCCGTTACTGGAGCAACCGGGTGGTGGGACCGGGACGCCTGCGCTTAGAGCTGGCCGAGCCAAGCGCCGAAGCGCTCACAGATTCCCTGGCCCATGAGCTCTGGGCCCTCAGCGCCGAGCGGGTGGGTCTTGCCGCCGAGTTGCCTTCGCCACCTGCCGGGGCCAGTCCGTGGGCCGATCTCCATTCTTGATCCTGACACTGGCCATCGAGCTGGCCAGCGGCCAGCCGCCACGGCTCAAAACACCGGCCAGATGGGAGACAACCGCGACGGTGATCCCCGCCCAGGCCGCCAGGTGGAGGCTGTACACAAGCGGGGTCAGATTGCCTTGGCGCAGCCAGTCTTCCTGCATCAACTTGCCGTTGCCGATCGCCAGGGCCAGGGCAGCCAGGGCTCCGGCATTGCTGGGCCTGGCAAGTTGGCGACGCCCCAGGGTGAAGGCATAGGCCGCAAACAGAACGGCCAGGGGCAACAACGCCACCCCCACCGTGCCGTGGATGTCGATCCATTCTCCCGGCGGACGAAACGGCAGGCGTCCCCAGCGCCCATCGGACTGGCTGTAAACGAACAGCCCGCTCAGCCAGGCCAGCACCGTGCCCAGGGCGGTGGCCCCATGCAGAAGCCGCAGCAGGGAGGGTTGGTAGGGGCGGGCCATGACGAGCTCGGGCGGGGCAGCTGGGGAATCAATCGGAGAAATCAACCAGAAATCAACGCTGCCGCACCACCACGTCTAAGGTAAGTGGGGGAAAAGAATCTGGGTTCAGTAAGAGAGGCATCCATCCATTGATGATGCCTTCATGCTCCTTTTTACGAGCCACACAATTCAAAGCCAAAACAATGTGACTTGAATCTGACTAGCGGCGCGAGAGCCAATGGCTCGGGGGAGACTTGAACTCCCGACCTTGGGGTTATGAATCCCACGCTCTAACCAGCTGAGCTACCGAGCCGCCATGACCCAAACATTAGACGATGACGCGGGACCAGGCGGGGCAAAGCAGGGGCCAGGAAGCGCTGCTCAAACAGCGTGGGGAAGGCTGGCCAGCAGCCGCAGCCGGTTGAAGCGCTGCAGCCAGAGGCAGGGCAGGTTGAAGATGGTGGCGAACACCAGGTTGATCAGCACCCCCAGGGGCGGCAGCCAGAGGGCCGTGACCACCCAGAAGGGCCAGAGGGCCAGATGCACCAGCTCGGCGCGGCGTGTTTCAGCCACCAGGCGCTGCAGGACGACGGGATCACGGCCCACCAGGCTGTTCTTGCGCACCCCTCCGGACAGGCTGGCACCGGCATCGGGCAGCCAGCCCTTCCAGCGACGAATCCAAAGCCGGCGCTGGTAGCCGGCTGGCGATTCGCCCCAGGGTCGCGGCCCGGTGAGCCAACTGTCCTGCTCAAGGGCGGCAGGAGGCAGGCGATTGGCCAGGGCGCCGATCAACAGCGACCAACCCAGCCAACCCAGTGCGCAGGCCAAGGCCGCTAGCGCGTCGGAACTTGCCTGCCCTTCCATTCAATGGAGCCTCGCTTCAGATTCAGAATGGCCAGAACGAACACGCCCAGAAAGAACAGGACAGGAATCGGATACACCAGACAGATCCAGCCGAAATCCCCGACTCGCCGGGTGAGCACCAGGAGTTGCGCCATGAAGGCGACATAGAGCAGCAGATTAGGCAACAGCGAGGGATCACCGACCATGGGCCAGCCCAGAAGAGAGGCCGGCAAACACCAGGCCGCCCAGAACAGTCCGGAGAGCCAGAGGAGCACAGCCAGCATCCATGTCCACCGAACCTCTCCGGCTGCGGTGGCGAAGTTCTTGGCGAAGCCCACCACCATGTCGTGGAGGCCGCCCGGATACATGCGGTATTCGATCAGGCCATCGCCGATGAAGGCACTCACTGGCAGTCCGGCCTTTTCATAAACATGGCCCATAAACCAGTCCTCCACAACCTTGCCCGCTACGGCTCCATGGCCGCCGATCCGTTCGTAATCGGCCCGGCTGGTGGCCATGGCAGGACCGAAGGCAGCACCACATCCCTGTCCCATTGGCACCGCCATCAACCCCACCAGGTTGAACAGCACTGACAACTGTTCATAGGCCTTCTCAGTCCGGTGAAAGGGCTGCACCGAAACAAGCCCACCCAGGGCTTGCTGCGTTGCCACGAGGCGCTCCAGAAACGCTGGGCTTGGCTCGGTATCCGCATCGAGAAAAACGAGAAGATCTCCCTGGCAGGCCTGGGCACCGTTGTGCAGCGCCCAGGTTTTCCCACACCAGCCTTCCGGAAGCGGCGGCGGTTGCAACACCCGCACACCCTCAGCGGCTGCAATGGCGGCTGTCCGGTCACTGGACTGATCATCGATGACGATCAACTCATCGGGCACAAGGCTTTGGCGGCGCAGAGCTGGCAGAAGATTCGGGAGTGTCCGTTCTTCATCCCGGGCAGGGATCAGCACGGAAACCCTCGGATGGCCGCGGAGCCGATGCATGGGTAGGCGGGATAATCGTAGGCAGAGAATCCAGCCCAGCAGCCAGCGCACCGCCAGGGAGATGACAACCAGGTCCATTGAATCGGATCAACCACAACCAATCCAAAGCTATTGACGAAATGCGGAGCTGACCGCCCCGCTTTGAGATGGTCACATGCCAGGTGCGCTGACGGCTCGACCTGTGAATGGAGGGCTGCTCATCGCTGCTCAAGCTTGCTGACCTTGACTGACACGTCCATCGTGAGCTGCCGCGCCTTGCCAATATATGAACCAGCGATTGGAGGAACGGATTGGGGCAGGCGGCCCACCGCCACCGGGAAATGGTTTTCCCCCACCAGTTCACCTCGGGTGGGATCAAATCCCTTCCAGCCAGCGCCCGGTAGAAAGATCTCAGCCCAGGCATGGGTGCTGCCTGCTTCATCCTCAGCCTGATTGGTGCAACTGTAGCCACTGACGAAGCGAGCTGCATACCCAAGCAGCTTGGCTGCTTCCATAAACAGATAGGCCAGATCGCGGCAGGATCCTGAACTAAAGGCGAGGGTTTCCGCCGGTGTCTGCACACCTGGCTCTTCGCGGCGGCGATAGGCAACAAGATGATGAATCCTCAGATTGAGGCGTTGCAGCAGGGCATAGCTCTCAATCGGCTCACCGGGCTGCCAGACCGTTGCAAGCCACTGCAGCAACGATCCATCCCTAGCGGCAGTCTGGACAGGCAGGTAGGCTTCAAGAACGGGATGATCGTCAGGGGCATAGTTGAAAGGGAAGGAAACAGCATGGTCTTCCACCAGAAAGTTGAGCGGTTCCTGGTCATAGTGCTGAATGATCAAGCTGCTTTCGATCAGCAGCCGGTCAGCAGGCAGCTTGAAGCTGGCGATGGCCACTGAGTTATCTTCCACATCCCGATGCCAGCGCAGACTTGCCTTGGGTTCAATGGTGATTCTCGAGGATTCAATTCTCAGATCATGCCCTTCCCTTGGACGAAGACGGAGCGAATGGGGACGAAGCTGAACATGGCCAGAATACGAGTAAATGGTGCAATGAACGATCTGAAAGCGATTCATTATTAATGCTGCAACATCTTATTGAGAATAGAGAAGAACACTGTAGGCTCCGATCGAAAATGGCGCATGAAACGGAAGGCCATCATATTCGCCTGGAACAGCTTCAACATCGGCACTTAAGTTGCCTTGAAATAGCTCGCTATACCCTTGCCAATCGCTGTTGAACCGGAGCTTCCATCGGCCAATGGCGGGGCAGCCCACAACATAATCATCAAGTGGTTCATTGAAGAAATTAGCAATCACCACAACATCATCAGCCACACCTCCTTGCTCCCATCGATGCATGGCAATCACGTTGTGTTGGTCATTGAGATGATAAACCTGAGTGAATTGTCCGCAGAGTCCACGGGTAAAGCCATCAACATTCAAGCGGAGGCGAATCAGATCTCGATACAGACGGGTGATGCCTCGAAAGGCATCAAGTTGGTCCCAGTCGACGGGAACGGTATCGCGGAACCAGCCACCTTCGAGAAACTCCTGTCCCTGAAAGAGCATGGGAATGCCAGGCGCAACAAAGACCATGGCAGCGGCCATCGTGGAGCGCTTTTGTGCATACCAATCCGTGGGGTCATTCGGACTCACTTCCTGAGGGATGCGCGCCTGCCCATTGGCAACATCATCATGGGACTCGCTGTAAATAACGCGCTCAAAAGCATTATCGTTGAATCGAAAGAGGATCGCATCGCGGAGGCTGGTCATGGAGCGTTCCTCATCCGATACCGGGATGACAACGTCACGAATCAGGCAAACAAAGCTGGGATCCCATTGCGAACCAAACCCCGCACCACCGGCTCCAGCATCTTTGGTGATCCATTCGTTGCCTTGTAGATCTTCGGCGATGGTGATTCGCCCCGATCCATGGGCCGCCACGGTTTCGTTAATGGCCTGAAGGATGCTCCAGCCATCTGGAATATCATCACATCCAGGTTCTCCAGCATTTCGAATATAGAGAGTACTATCAAACCGCAACCCATCAATATGGTACTCTTCCAGCCACATCCGCACATTGTCTAGAATGTACTGGCGTACTTCCCCCCGTCCATAGTCAGGCCTGGTTTCTCCCCAGGGCGTATGGGCGCGCTCGTCGTTGTAGAAATAAATGCCACCTTTGCCATTCTCTGACCAGCCATCAAATTGCCAGAGATCTAGATCGCTGGGTCCGAAATGATTGTAGACGGTGTCAAGAATGACGGCGATACCCTCCTGGTGAGCCCGCTTGATAAATCTCTTGAAGCCGAGGGCGCCACCATAGTCGGAATCAACGGCGAAAATGTGCGACGGGTTGTAGCCCCAGGAACGCATGCCTGCAAACTGTCCAATGGGCATGATCTGAATGGCATTGATTCCAAGCCGTTTCAGATGATCGAGCCGAGTTGTGATGGAAATGAATTGACCCGGACGATCGGACTGATCATCATTGAAAGTTCCAACATGCAATTCATAAATGACAGTCTGATTCCACTGGGGCATCCGAAAGTCATCCCCCTCCCAATCAAAAGATGGGTCATGGACAATGGCATTGCCTACAGAATTGGTTACCTCACGGGCGTAAGGGTCAATTCGCTTGATCACACCCGCCTGGGTGGTCAGCTGGTATTTGTAGTGGTCGCCCACCTTCGCACCGGCCACATTCGCATACCAGAAGCCCTGCTTCTCTGGGACCATGGGGTGGGCAGCTCCATCCCATTTGTTGAAGGTGCCGATCACGGCAAGATGATCAGCGTGGGGAGCCCAGACCCGAAACGCAACACCATTAGCAGAAAGGATGGAGCCCATCCCGGCCAGAGCTGACGTGTCACCCATGGCTGTCGCAGAGGGCATCTTCTGACTCTTTAGACACACAACGTGGCTGATGTGTTGCCAGTGCCACCGTAGGGCAATAACTCGTTACACTGTTGGAACGCTCTGCCCCATCACGTGTTCCGATAGCAGCAACCTACAGAATGGGCTGCTTGCGGACGGCTTGTGTCAGAGCGGCCCGCTATGGCTAGAATCCTTTGACAGCACAAGATTAATGATGCACATTCTTGTCGTCGTCGCGTCATGACGTATCAGTCGTAGAGCCAGAATGACTCCTTGTCCTGCCGATTGGAGCACTCCTCAATGCAACGAAAAAGACTGCAAAGACATGGCTGGGCGGCTGACACCGATGTGGGTATTCCTACCACATCGGACTTCTTGCATAACGGAACAGTTTTTCGCGACGTCGATTGACGCTCTGGCCTGGGATTCCTGCCCAAGCCCGCAGGAACAATTCACGACTCACCCTGGTCTCCTGGTTATCCAGCCAGCTATCGACGTTGCCCCGATATCCCGTCAGGTCACTGACCTCACCAATGCAAGGAGATCAATGACCTCATCCTTCCTTGCCAATGCCGACCAGTGAACTCTTGATGCAGGCGCCGTTCCTCTGGCCACCGCAGTCCTGGTCGGGCTTTACGGGCAGTCAAGAGCAGCAGTCCAGCCGCGCGGTGAGCAACGTACTGGTTCCGCCTTCTGGCAGCCTGAATGCGCTTGGCTCCAATCACAGACTGATCCAGGTGCCACGCCACGTGAATGCTTTCACCATGGCCTGAGCGGATGTCATTGGAAGCGGATCAGCTCCTGTGCCAGCGCCGTGCTCTGCTCTTGCTGGATCAGCTCAGTCTGACCGAAAAGCTGGGCTTGCTTGATGGCGACACCCCGTTCTGGTCCGGCATGGCCGCCACCATGCTGCATGACCCCTCCCACAAACGCCCCTGGCCTGCCGGGGTGATTCCAAGACTCGGAATCGGTGGGCTGCATTTCGTGGACGGCCCCCGCGGCGTGGTTCTCGAAGGTGGGGCCACCACATTCCCTCCACCTGTCGCCCGGGGTGCCAGCTGGGACCCTGCCCTGGAGGAGTGCATCGGCGAGGCCATTGGCAGGGAGGCCCGTTCCTTCGGCGCCAACTTGGTCGGTGGGGTCTGCGTGAATCTGCTGCGCCATCCGGGATGGGGCCGGGCCCAGGAGACCTATGGCGAAGATCCAGTGCACGTGGGTGCCATGGGCGCGGCAATGACCCGAGGTCTGCAGCGCCATGCCATTGCCTGCATCAAGCACTTCGCCCTGAATTCGATTGACAGTGCCCGTTTCCGGGTGGACGTGCAGGCCACTCCCCGGGTGCTGCATGAGCTCTACCTGCCCCAGTTCCGCGACTGCGTGGAAGCTGGCGCCATGGCGGTGATGAGCGCTTACAACAGCGTGAACGGCGAGTGGTGCGGCCAACACGCGCAGCTTCTCAACGACATCCTCAAGAATCGCTGGGGATTCCGCGGCTTCGTGCTGACCGATTTCATCTTCGGCCTCCGCGATGGGGTGAAGGGCATCCTGGCCGGCCAGGACCTGGAGATGCCGTTTCCGATGATTTTCGCAGCCAGCCTGCCGCAGGCGGTGGCCAGTGGCCGGGTTCCCCTCGCGCGGATCGACGACGCCGTGGTGCGACTGCTGCAGGCCCAGCTCCTGCTGCCGAACAGGACCCAAGTATCCGATGCCTACCCGGTTTCGATCCGTGGCTGCGCGAAGCACAGAGCACTGGCACGGCAAGCGGCCACCGCCTCGATTGTGCTCTTGAAGAACGCTGGTCCGGTCTTGCCGCTCCGCGGCATCGGCTCGCTCGCCATGGTCGGCCGGCTGGCAGTCACGGCCAACCTGGGCGATCACGGTTCCTCCGATACCCGTCCGACGGCCGGCTCTGTGCTCACTCCGCTTGACGGGTTGCGCGCTGCCGCACCTGGGATCCGTGTGCAGTACGCCGACGGCGCCAACCGCGCCGCCGCCGCCAGCCTGGCAGCCGCCTGCGATGCGGCAGTGGTGGTGGTGGGCCTGGACTGGCGCCAGGAAGGGGAGCACATTCACAACGGCGATCTGGCTCCAATCCTCGGCAAGATCCCGCCGCCGGATCCGCTGCTGCGACGATTTGGCCGCAGCCGGCTGGAACCACTGTGGACTTCCGTGGCTGGAGCGATCGCGAGCCTGGCGGGGTTGGGCTCTGCCCTGCCTGGCGGCGATTTCTCCACGGGTGACCGTACAGAGCTACGGCTCCCCGCCCAGCAGGAGCAATTGATCCTCTCTGTTGTCGCGGCAAATCCACGCACGATCGTCGTGCTGATGGGGGGCGGGGCCATTCTTTGCGAGGCCTGGCGGCACCACGTTCCAGCACTTTTAGTGCTCTGGTATCCAGGCATGGAAGGAGGAGCGGCTTTGGCTGATGTCCTGCTCGGCAACGTGTCGCCTTCGGGACGGATGCCCTTCGCTGTCCCCACAGCCCACGAACACCTTCCCTGCTTCGACCCCCGCGCCCGGCGGATCACCTACGACCTCTGGCACGGCTATCGCCGTCTGGCCTGGCAGGACCACCCGGCTGCATTCCCATTTGGGTACGGCCTTTCCTACAGCACTTTCGCCCACGGGCAAGCGACAGCGGAGATCGTGGGCGGCTGCGGTGAAGCTGGGGTGCTGCGCGTTGCCGTTACGGTCGCAAACGTGGGGGGCATGGCCGCCACAGATGTGGTTCAGGTGTATCTCGAACCGCCAGCCCAGATGTTGGAACGGTCGCCAAGGAGCCTGGTGGGATTCAGGCGCGTCACGCTGGATTCGGGGCAGGTGGAGCGGGTGTCGCTGGACATGCCGCTGCGGCGCCTTGCCTACTTCGATGCAGCAGCTGACACCTTTGTACTGGAGGGTGGCCGGCACCGTGTGGTGGTGGCTCGGCACGCCGAAGACGAGGGGATCGGGGTGGACATCGCACTGGACGCTGCGGTCATCGGCCCATGAGGGCAGGGCCCTGCCTGATCAAAGCAACACCAGCCCGTTCAGCCGAGCGAGGGCGACCCTGATGGCGGTGGGTTCAGCGCCAGGAGCCAGGCCAGCAGCAGGGCAAGCCCAGTGGTGATCAGCAGGGTGAGAATCTCGCCTGGCTCCAGCGGCGCCAGGCTGAGCAGATGCTGCAGCTGCGGGATGGCCAGCAGCAGCAGCCACAGCCCCAGGCCGATGGCGGCACCGGCAGCGGCGATGGGGCTGCGGGGACCGCCGTTGAGCCAGACCAGCCCACCACCGGCGAGCAGCAGCAGTGAGAACACCAGACTGCGGCGGGATTCGGGATCGGTGTCGGGCCAGAAGGCCAGCACAAGGGCGGCCGCCATCAGCACGGCTCCCTGGCTGAGCGAATGGTGCCAGGTCTCAGCACCGAACAGGGGAGCCTCCGGGGCTCGCGGCGGTTGCCGCATCAGGCCCGGGGTGGCCGGCAGCGCCTCAAACACCACCGTGCAGGCCGGATCGATCACCAGGTGAAGCAGGGCGATGTGCACCGGCAGCAGGATCAGGGCCTGGCCTGGCAACAGCAACGGCACCAGGCCCAGTGCCGCGATCGGCAGGTGGATTGCCAGGGTGTAGCCCAGCGCCCTGTGCAGGTTGGCATCGACGCGGCGTCCCAGCTCCAGGGCCAGCACCAGATCGCTGAACCTGTCCTGGAGGAGCACCAGATCGGCGGATTCGCGGGCCACGGCGGTACCGCGCTTACCCATGGCCACGCCGATGTCGGCGGCCTTGAGGGCCGGGGCGTCGTTGACGCCATCGCCGGTCATGGCCACCACGCCACCGGCGGCCTGCAGGGCTCGCACCAGCTGCAGCTTCTGCTGAGGCATCACCCGTGCGAACACCGACACCTCAGCGATGCGGGAGGCCAGCTCCTGCGCTGAGAGGGCTTCCAGCTCCAGGCCGGAGAGCACAGGACCCGCCGGCAAGCCGGCCTGATAGGCGATCGAACGGGCCGTCACCGGGCTATCTCCGGTGATCATCACAACGCGCACGCCGGCGCCCTGCGCCGTGGCGATCGCCTCCGGCACATCCGGCCGCAGGGGGTCCGCGAGGGCCAGGAAGCCCACCACCGCGAACGGATAGTCGTGAACGGCCTCGGATGGCCCAGCGCTGGATGGGGGCTGCTTCTCCCTATGCAGCGGTGCGCCATCGAGCCCGCGTGCCACGGCAAGCACCCGCAGTCCGCGGCGGGCGAGCCGATCGGCTGCCTCCAGGAGGGCGGTGGTCTGCTCGGCATCGAGATGGCAGAGATCGGCGATCGCCTCCGGTGCCCCCTTGGCGGCCAGCTGCAGAGAACCCTCACCGTCGCGCCAGAGGCGGGAGAACACCAGCAGATCGGTCTGCAGGGGGTATTCGCGCTCCAGGGGCCAGTCGGGATGGAGGTGCTCGGTGCCACCGAGCTGATCCGCAGCCAGGCGCTGGATCGCCAGTTCCATCGCATCCACCGGATCGCCGCGGCTGGCCAGCACGGACAACTCCACGAGCCTGTGAAACGGCTCCTCGAGCAGAGTGCCAGCCCGCCAGCCTGCCAGGTCCGGCCAGGTGAGCAGTTCCTGCACCTGCATGCGGTTCTCGGTGAGGGTGCCGGTCTTGTCGACGGCGAGCACCGTGGCGCTGCCGAGGCTCTCCACTGCCGCCGGCCAGCGGGCCAGCACCCCGATCCGCGCCAGCCGCAGGGCGCCAAGGGCGAGAAACAGGGCCAGCACCACCGGAATCTCATTGGGCAGCAGCGCCAGGGCCAGCGCCAGGGCGGCCAGCAGGGCCTCCGCCCAGTTGCCGCTCATTCCTCCCTGGATCACCGCCAGCGCCGCGCAGAGCCCCAGTGCCAGCAGGGTGAGGCGCGAGGTGAGCCGGCGGGTCTGGCGCTGCAGCGGTGTCGGCGGTGGCTGCACCGTGGCCAGCCTCTTGCCGAGCCGGCCCAGTTCGGTGGCCTCAGCCACCGCCACCACCTCGGCCCAACCCCGCCCACCGGCCACCAGCGAGCCCGCCAGGATGGGCTCCCCTGGCTGGGAACGCGCCACCGGCAGCGATTCACCGCTGAGCAGGGATTCATCCAGCCACAGCCCTATGGCCTCACTGATCAGGGCATCGGCCGCGACCCGGTCGCCTTCCTCCAGGCGAAGCAGATCTCCGACGCGCAGCTGCTCGGCGGCCAGCTCCAGTTCCTGGCCAGCCCGCCGCAGATGAACGCGGGGGGCGGAGAGGCGGGCCAGTTCCGCCAAGGCTTGGTTGCTGCGCTGCTGCTGCAGCGCATCGAGCAGGCTGATGCCCACCACGAACAGGAGCAGAATGCCGCCATCGACCCATTCCCCGATCAGGCCGTAGATCAGGGCACAGGCCAGGAGCAGCAGGATGGTGGGCTCCAGCCAGCTCATCCCGTGTCAACCAGTTTCACCTTGTTAGCGGGATTCCAGGGTGACTCCCAACCCGCCAGCCGGGTTGTCGCAAAGCAAGGACCGGTGCGGCGATCAGCGGTGCTCGATCAACTCGCTGGCTGGAAAGCGCACCTTCGCCAGGCTCGCGTGCTTGTCAGTGGCGGCCCGGTAGCCGGCGGCGCAGACCACTGCCGCTCGATAGGGCGAAGCCACCAAGCCCAGCAACCGGTCGTAGTCGGGAGGGGAGAAGCCTTCGATCGGGCAGGTGTCCACCTCCAGCAGGGCGGCGGCGGTCATGAAATTGCCCAGGGCGATGTAGAGCTGATTGGTGGACCACTGGTCGATTGAGGCGCTGCGGGGCCCGTCCACCAGGTCTTTCTGGATCAGGCCGCGATAGGGGTCAAGCTGCTCAAGCGGCATGCCACGGGCCTCGCTGGTGGCTTGAATCAGCCGATCGAGATCCGAGGCGAGGATCGAGCGGCGAGCCAGAAACACCACCAGATGGGAGGCGTCGGTGATCTGGCTCTGGTTCCAGGAAAAGGGGCGCAGCTCGGCTCGCCGGGCTGGATCCTCGATCACCAGGAATTTCCAGGGCTGCAGGCCATAGGACGATGGGGTCAGCACCAGCACCTGCTCAAGGGTGTCCCAGAGCCCAGCATCGATCGTGCGGCTGGAGTCAAAGGCCTTGGTGGCGTAACGCCAGTGCAGGGCAGCAAGCAGCGAGGCTCCATCAGGAGATGAGTGGGCTGTCATCGGGAGAGGCAGTGTCCGGCTTGCAGAAGACAAGCACCCCTCAACCTAATCAGACAACACAGACCTCACCTGGATCGGCGCTTCAGGCGCGGCCGGGCAGGAACTGGAGGGGGTTGACAGCTCCCCGGCCGGGTGGATGAATCTCGAAGTGAAGATGGGGACCTGTGCTGCGCCCGGTGCTGCCCATTTCAGCAATCGTCACCCCCTGGGCCACCACCTGCCCGACCTGAACCAGCAGACGACTGTTGTGGCCATAAAGCGACTTGCTGCCGTCGTCATGCTGGATCTCAACCAGATAGCCATATCCGCCGTCATGCCAGCCGGAGAAGATCACCTGGCCGGAGCGGGCCGCCACGATCGGGGTGCCGACGTTGTTGGCGATGTCCACCCCTTTGTGCATCCGACCCCATCGCCAGCCGAACCCGGAGCTGAACACACCCCGGCTGGGCCAGATCCAGGAGGCGGAGCGCTGGGGAGCCTCGTCGGCCGGGCGGCCGAACTGGGGCAGCTCGGGCCAGCTGAGACCTCCACTGTCAACAGGGTTGAGACCCAGCACCAGCCTGTTGCGGGCTGGAGCGGCGTTGGCCACCCGGATCTGGGTCCCCGCCACCAGCGAGGCTGCCTGCAGGCCTGGGTTGAGCCGTAACAGATCCTGAAGACTCATGCCATAGCGCTGGGCGAGCTTGCGAATATTGTCGCCAAGGCGCACAACGCCCATGGCTTCGAGAGGCGGAGGTGTCGAAAGGGGGGCTCGACGGCGCAGCTCTGAGGCATCGATCGCGGCGATCTGCCTGGCCCGCTCGGCCTTCTGGGCAGGCAGCACCACCCAGTCGCCGGCCCGCAGGCGATGGTTGGTTTCAAGAGCGTTCAACTGGGCCAGGGAATCGGGCTGCAGCCAGAGCTGGGCAGCCAGTTCATCCAGTCTGATCCCTGAGCGGAGTTTGGCCCACACCCTGGCCGTGCCCGGCTCGGGCAGGGCTGCCACCACAACAGGGTCGGCGGCAATGGCTTCCGGCAGGTCATCCCAGTTGGAGGAACGGGAATCAGCGATACCCGGGATGGCCCCAACGGCCACCAGCGAGAGGATCGGAACAGCCCCCGCCAGGGGCCAGAGGAGTTGGTAAGGCTTCATGCAAATCCCCGATGGAACAAAGCCCGGTGGAGAAGCCAGCATCCCCGAGCCGCGCCGAGAGTAGCGGTATGAACCACATGACACAAGTCTTGAACCCTTTGCCAGCAGCCTGAACGCCTGGTCAGCTGGGTCAGATCCCTTTGCCCAACTGCCTGATCGCCTCGAAAAGAACGATGGCGGCGGCCACCGCAAGGTTGAGGCTTCGCACCCCGCCGCCCAGGTGGACAGAACCCGGCATCGGAATCGTCAGTTGGGCATCGGCCAGCTCCAGCGCCTCCGGCGGGAGCCCGTCTGTCTCCCGGCCCAGCAGCAGCCAGTCGTCGTCGGCGAACGCAAAGCCGGTGTAAGGACAGTTGGAGTGGCTGCTCAAGGCCACCAGGCGTCCGCCCCGCTCACGTTGTTCCTGGGCAAAGGCGGTGAGGCTGCCGTGCAGGTGCAGCTGAACCCAGGGCCAGTAGTCGAGGCCCGCTCGCTTGAGCTGGCGATCATCGAGGCTGAAGCCCAGGGGAGCGATCAGATGGAGCTCGGTGGCGGTGGCGGCGCAGGTGCGTGCCACGTTGCCGGTGTTGGGCGGAATCTGGGGTTGGAACAGGACGAGCCGAGGCATGCTTCCAGCCTCAGGGCACCGGTTGGCTGAGCGCCAGCAGGTTGATGGCCCTGCCGTGCAGCACCAGCCAGCTGGCCCGGCAGCGTTGATGCAGCTGCTGCTGAAGTGCACCAAGCCGGTCGCGGAAACGGCCACCGATCACCGTGGCCGGCACGACTCCCCAGCCCACTTCCTCGCAGACGACCAGCTGCTCGCAACGGCAACGGCCCAGGGCTTCGAGCAGCTCCGCCTGGCAGTGGTCCCAGTCGTCCGTTTCGAGGGCCAGGTGATGGGCCAGCCAGGTGCCGAGCGAATCGATCAGCAGCAATTGGCCGGGCTCCGCCCGATCCAGGGCCTGGCTGAGGTCCCCGGCCACCTCCCAGGTGGTCCAACGGGCCGGGCGGCGCTGGCGGTGCAGGGCGAGGCGTTGCTGCCAGGCCTGATCGCCTTCCCGCAGCGGACCGGTGGCGAGATACAGAACAGGAACGCTGCTGCTGGCTGCGAGGTGCTCGGCCCAACGGCTTTTGCCACTGCGGCTGGGACCGGTGACAAGGGTGAGGGCGGATTCAGCCACCGCCATTCATATTGCGCAGAGTAGCCACAGAGGATGGAGAGACCCGGTTGAGATAGCGGAAGATCCAGTATTTAAAGATTGTCGCAAGAATCACAGGGAAGGTGGCGATGAATAACAATACAAAGTTTTCTCGCTGGGGAAGGCCCAGATGGTTCGAGATTCCATCCAGCAGCACGGTCCAGCCTTCAGGACTGTGAAACCCTACGAAGATATCTGTGAACAGAATGATTGCAAAGGCTTTGGCACTATCGCTGAGGCCATAGATCTGCTCATCGATGAAGCCTCTCAAGACCCGGATGTCCTCCCGGCCCAGCACGCAGATCAAGGCAAAACCCAGCAGGGCAAAGCCATCGGAGAGCACATTCTTGATGGCTCGTGTGCTCTGGCCATCGGCCTCCTCCTTGAGCTGCTCGGCCCGGGCAGCCAGGGCCAGATGAAGCGTCTCCGGGGTGGGCAGCGCATCCCCTTTGAGCAGGGCATCGAACTCGATCTCGGCCCGGTAGATCCGCAGTCGCTCCACCGCCTCCTCCTCAAGCTGGGGCTTGGTATAGCTCAGAAAGGGCACATCAGGAGCCAGCCGGTTGACCAGGGGTGAAATGACGAAGGTGCGACTGGCCTGCTGGATCAACAGCGGCACCAGGATCAGCAACAGCAGGATCCGCAATGACACCAGGGTGGTGTCGCGGCGGCGGCGGAATCCAGCCACCACCGAGGCCTCGGCCTCGGGATCAAGCTGGCGGCGGACCCGCTCGACCACTCCGATCAGGCTGCGGGGCAGCAACTCGGGGGAGCGGCTGAGGGCCGGCAGGGGGGAGCGATTGCTGTAGCGGCCCTCCACCGATTCGATCAGGTTGAGCTGGCGCTGCTCCTGGCCATCGAGTTCGTGGCGGCGACCCTCGAGGTTGTCAATGAACTGGGTGCAGATCTGCAAGGCAGTGCGGAAGCGGCGCAACATCTCGGCCTGCACCGAGCGCGGCAGGCTGAGGTTCACCTCCGGCCGCACCGGGCGGTCGTTGTAGTACTCCAGCTCCAGACCCTGGATCAACAGCGCCGCCTCATAGGCCCGCTCCAGCTCGTTACTCAGATCGCTGGTCTGCGCCTTGCCGAACGTTCCGATCCAATCGCGCAGGGTCATCGGCGGTCAGCGGGAAAACACCCACCAGGTGAGCATCGGCACAATCGTCCCCACCACCAGCAGGATCACCACCCAGGTGAAGCCACTTCCAGCGGCGGTTTCAGCCTTGGTCGGGATGCTGGTGACGAGCACAGGCTGCTCGAGCTCCTGCGGTGGGCCTGGATCATCGGCGCCGCTGAGAACCTGCTCGAGACGGTTCAGGGCGTCGATCGAAGCCTGGCGATAGCGCGAACCCATCCGCAGAGGGATGTTCATGGTGGTGTCGGCGGTGCTGCGCAGCAGGCTGGAGGGGAGCTGCTCCAGCAGATCGGACGACGCCGTCACCGCTGCGGTGTTGGTCTGGGCGGCGATCAACAGCAGCAGGGAGTTCTCTCCCGTGGTGGTGATCGTGCTCCACCGCTGGATCAGGTCATCACCGAGGGCTTCGAGTTCGAGGCCGTAGTCGAGCCGGCCAACCGTTACCAGCCTGGCTTGGACATGGCTCGTTTCAAAGGCCGCCAACCGCTTCTCGAGCTCAGAAACCGTGGCGCGGCTGAACAGATTGGCTGCATCGGTGACGTGGCTCAGGGGAGCCTCGGCGGGATAGTCCCTGGCGGAGGCGGCCAGGGCGCCCTGCACCGGCAGAAACTGGAGCAGCAGCGCCGCCAGAACGGCCAGCAGGCGCGGGAGTGATGGGAACTGACGCACGGATCGCGGCCGATAGCAAAGGGTTGATTCCAGTCTGCCCTCAGCTGGCCAAGCTGTCGCGGTGAAGAATCTCGATCACCTCAAGAATCTGGCTGGCCCGGCCATCCGGCAGCTCCAACTGGCTGGCGAGACGATCCAGAAAAACCTGCTCGGCTGGTTCCACCTGGCGATCGCTGTGCACGAGCTGGGCGGCTACCGCCAGGGCGGTCTCGCGCTGCTCCTGCTTCAGGGCTGGGATGGCCTCCGCCACCAGCTTGTCCAACCCATCATTGCGCAGGATCTGCAGCAGGTCGTCGAACATCGATCCGATGATCTGATCGGACAGGCCCACGAAGGGGGTGCGGTGATCGAGCTGGCCCCGCAGTGCCTTGGCCTCCTCGCGGCCCATGGCTCCATCGGAGGCCACCGCCGCCAGGGCGATGGCGGCAAACGCCTTGCTGGCATTCATTGGAGCGCTCCCTCGACGGGCTTGCAAGTCTGCCAACCTCTCACGGATCACGCACGGCTGGTGGTAGTTGTGTCAGCGTTCCCAAGAACCCCGTGCGGATTGCCGTGACAGGCTTGCCCGCTGCGTCCCGTCTCTGTCTGGGGGCTGGCCTGCTCGGTCTGGTGCTCTGCCTGATCAACCAGCTCAGCGCGCCGGAACTCAGCCCCGCCCTGGAACGGGCCGCCGTGCTGGCCAGCCTGATGGCCGTGGGCTTGATGCTGGTGGCGTTGCTCTGGTCCCGCGCCAACCCGATCGCACCTGAGCGGGTTGCGTTGGAAGGACCCCAGGGCCTGGAACTGATCACAGGCTTGCCCGCTGATCTGGCCGTCGAACTCAACTGGGGAAGCCGGATGCTGCTGACCGCCACGCCTGCGGCCAGTCTGGTGCTGCTCTGGCAGGGGCGGGTCATCCTCAGGCGCGGGCTGCTGTCGGCCCAGCCCTTTGAACCGGGGGCGATCTGTGGGCGTGCCCTGCAGACGGGCAAAACCATCTCACTGGTGAGCCTGAAGCTCTTTCCCGGCGCCGCTGAATTCGCCGGGCTACCTGCCGGAACGCCCGCCGTTCTTGTTCAGCCGATCGGTGGGGGAGGCTGGCTGGTGCTGGGCGGATGGTCACCACGCTGCTTCAGCCGCGCCGATGAAGCCTGGATCGCAGGCTGGACCGAGAAACTCAGAACTCCACTGGAGGCGTGGCGCGCCCAGGCCGAGCCTCAGTGCGATCCGAGGCCGGAGGAATCCGCAACTGGGACTTCACCCGCCCACCGGGAGTGCTGAACTCGGCGGTTCCATCGGCGCCGACCTGGGCGGTGACCTGTTCGCCGCGGGTGATCTGCTGATTGGCGTCTCGCCTGAGCACCGCGCCGCCCCGGGCCACCAGCCAGCGGGTTCCCCAGTTGTAGACGCATTCGCGTGCCAGCAGCTTCTCGCCGGGCTGGCGCAGATCGCAACCGGTGGGTATCAGGGCCCACTGCTGATCCAGCTGAAGCTCCAGAGAATCGCCGCGCACCTGGAGCTTGCCACTGCGGCCCACAAAGGGTTGCAGGGTGCTCAGCCGCTGGGTGGAGCTGGTCCAGCGCACCCGCTCGGCATCAACCACGGTGTTCTGGGCTGGATCCGTGAAGCGCACCGGAGCGAGGGCATCCAGCACCTCTTCGCGGGTGTTGCCCACGAGGGCAGAGGCCGTCAGCGTCTGAACGGGCCCGTTGCCAATGCGCCGCTTGGCCAGCACCGGGCCGGCGGCATTCAGGACGCCGGTGTTGGCATACCAGTCAGCCTTGGAGACCACCACATCGAGATTCTGGCTGAGCAGCCGCGTGTCACCGCGAAGCTCCAGCTTGTTCTGGTCGATCAGAAACAGGGCTGTCCTGGCGCTCAGGCGGGAGGATCCGTCCACCAGCATCGGCCGCTGATCAATGGCGATCCGCTGCGTCTTCGGGGTCCAGCGCACCCGATCCCCTGAGATCACCGAGGGCTTTGGCCCCAGCACCTGGATCTTCACCCCGCCCTCCAGGGTGATCAGCTCGCCGTCGTTGAGCACCGTGCCGCGATTGGCCACAATCCTGTAGCGGGGTTTGCCGGCTGCAAAGATCACGCCGCGGGGCTGATTCACGCTGGCCAGGCGCCGACGGAGATCGTAGCGGGCTTCCGGGCTGGTCAACTCCCAGCTGGGGCGACCCTTGGCATCCTGCTGGCGCAGATCAAGGCTGCGAAACACAAAGGGCTGGGGCGGCTTCGGTTTGGCGACTGGGGCCCGGCCGCAGCCAAGCAGGGGAAGGCCCCCCAGCAAGCTGACCAGCAGGACCGGCAACAGGCGGTTCAAAGCCACTCCATCGGCTCCAGCCGCAGCATCACCGGCTCCGGCGGCGGCAAGGCCAGACCGCTCTCCAGCCCACCCCACTCCAACCGCTCCAGCCAGGTCGATGAAGCGCCCTGGCCAGCCGCCACACCGCTCTCCAGACCAGGTTGATGCAGTTGCAGCAGCATCCGGGCGGAAAGGTCAGGCAGCAGCGGCCCCAGCAGGAGCGCCAGCAGACGGCTGGCCTCCAGCACGGCATAGAGATCGTCAGCCACCTGCTGGCGCTCCTCGTCCCGCTTGATGCGGCTCCAGGGGGTCTGGCTGTTGAGGAAGCCATTGGCAGCAATCGCCAGCTGCAGGGCCGCTTCCGCCGCCTGGCGGAAATCAAGCCGTTCCATCCCGGCGATCACCAGCAGGCGCGCCTCTGCCGCTGCGAGCGCCAGCGGATGCTGGGGCGACAGGGCGGCAGCGGCGGGAGGAACGCTCTCCTCAAACCAGCGGCGGGCCATCGAGGTGGTGCGGTTGAGCAGGTTGCCGATTGTGTTGGCCAGGTCGTTGTTGACCAGATCAAGAAAGCGTTGCTGCTGGAAGTCGCCGTCCTCGCCGAAGGCGATGTCGCGCAAGAGATACCAGCGCACCGCATCGGCACCGCAATGCTCCAGCAAGGCGGCCGGATCGAGCACGTTGCCAAGCGACTTGCCCATCTTCTGGCCTTCGCGGGTGAGAAAGCCATGGCCGAACACCTGGCGCGGCGGCTCAAGACCAGCCGAGAGCAGCATCGCCGGCCAATAGACGGCATGAAAGCGCAGGATGTCCTTGCCGATCACGTGCACCCGGGCCGGCCAGCCACGGCTGACGGCAAGCTCCAGATCGGGGGGATCACCGGGGGCGAGCAGGGCGGTGAGATAGCCGAGCAGGGCGTCGAACCAGACGTAGAACGTGTGATCCGGGTGGCCGGGCACCGGGATGCCCCAGGGCAGGTTCAGCCGGGAGATCGAAAAATCACGCAGGCCCTGGGCTACGAAATTCTCCACCTCGCGGCGGCGGCTGGCAGGAGCGATGAAGCCGGGCTGGGCGATCAGGGCCTCGATCGCCTCCTGATAGCGCGACAGCCGGAAGAACAGGTTGCGTTCATCGCGCCACTCCAGCGGGCGGCGGTGGATCGGGCATTCCGGATCGTTCGCTTCATGGGCGTCGTCCTTGAACTCCTCGCAGGCCACGCAGTACCAGCCCTGCTGACGGCCCTCCACCACATCACCGGACGCTTCGACACGCCGATAGAACTGCTCGACAAGGCTGTGGTGGCGGGGGTCGGTGGTGCGGATGAAGCGGTCGTTGCTGATCTGCCAGCGCCGCCAGAGCTCCCGGTACTGGGAGCTGACGCTGTCGCAATGGGCCTGGGGGGAGAGGCCGGCGGCCTCGGCGGTGCGCTGGATCTTGAGGCCGTGCTCGTCACAGCCGGTGATCAGCAGGACTTCCTCGCCCATCAGCCGCTGGAAGCGTGCCAGGGCATCGCAGGCCAGGGTGGTGTAAGCGCTGCCGAGGTGCGGCTTGTCGTTGACGTAATAGAGCGGTGTGGTGAGCGTGTAGGTCATCGGCGGTTGAGAAGGGCCCGCTGCGCCGCCAAAGCGGCCCTGCGCCGGGGCTGGATCTTACCCAGCGCCCCCTGCGCTTCAGAATCAGCCGATTCCGCCAGGGGTCGCCATCCACAGAATCGATGACGGCGCCTCCGTAGTGGTGTGGGGCGGTGGCAGTGGCGGCGTCGCCGCCGCGCTGCAGGCAGCCCGCAGTGGCGCTGACACCCTGCTGCTCACCCCCGGTGGTTGGCTGGGGGGGATGGTGAGCGCCGCCGGGGTGTGCTGCCCCGATGGCAATGAACTGAGCCCGTGGCAGACGGGGATCTGGGGCGCCCTGCTGCGGGAACTGCAGCGCCAGGAACCCGAAGGGCTGGATCAGAACTGGGTGAGCTGCTTCGGCTGGCGGCCCGCCAGCGCCGAGGCGATCCTGCGCCGCTGGCTGGCGGCCGAGCCCCGGCTGCGCTGGTGGAATGGTTGCGCCTTGAAAGCGGTGGAGCGGCGCGGCCCACGGCTGGAGGCCCTGGTGGTGGAGCGGGACGCTGAGGCGGTTCGGCTCAAGCTGGAGGTGTTGATCGACGGCAGCGACCGGGGCGACCTGTTTCCCCTGGCGTCGGTGCCTTTCCGGCTCGGCTGGGAAGCTCGCGAGCAGTGGGACGAGCCAAGTGCTCCGCCTCGGCAGCGGCTTGAGCAGGAGCCCTTCTTCCAGCGACAACCGGTGCAATCGCCCACCTGGGTGGCGATGGGCCAGCTGGGAGCAGGGGCCTGCCCGGCCGGTTCGATCCCCACTCCTCCCTTCGAGCGGGCCAGTGCGCGCTTCGGCCTGGAGCGCACCATCACCTACGGGCGCCTTCCCGGTGGGCTGGTGATGCTGAACTGGCCCCTGCATGGCAACGACTGGCACGGTGAGCTGGGGCGGGCCTTCAGCGACGATGCCGCCGCCGAAGCCAACCTGTACGGCGAGATGCAGGCCCACAGCCTCAGCTTCGCCGCTGCCCTGGCTGAGGCCTCAACCGGCTGGCTGCGGCCTGCAGCTGTGTTTCCAGAGGCGGGCAGCGACAGCCTCCAGGGCCCATCACCCCTGGCTCTGATGCCCTACTGGCGAGAGGGACGGCGGCTGGTGGGGCTCAAGGTGGTGACGGAGCAGGATCTGCTGCCTAGTGGCTCTGGTGCCCGGATCGCGCCGTTGCCCATCGGAGCGGATGGGGCAATGGATTCAATCGCGGTGGGCAACTATGCCAATGACCATCACTATCCCGGCGACGACTGGCCCCTGGCCCCGAAGAGCTGCCGCTGGGGCGGCCGCTGGAGCGGCACCCCGTTCGGCATCCCCTACGGCGCCCTGGTGAGTGCCGGGGTCGACAACCTGCTGGCGGCGGACAAGGGCTTCAGCAGCAGCCACATGGCCAATGGCGCCACCCGGCTGCAGCCGCTGATCCTGAACATCGGCCAGGCGGCCGGCGCGGCGGCCGCCCTGGCGGTGCAATCAGGAGTGGCGGTGGCCGATCTGCCGGTCCGCCGGCTTCAGGAGGCGTTGATCCTGGATCCCCAGGCCCCAGCGGGGCCACTGCCGCTCTGGGACACCCCCTGGCATCACCCCGAGTGGCGTCGGCGCCAGCTCGCCGCGTTGGCGGATCCGGGCCTCCTCTCGGCCGAGGGGTTCCTCAAGGGAGCCGGCTCTGCCAGCCCCGATCAGGCGCCAGCCGATCCGCACGAACAGCGCTTCCGTGGCACCCTCGGCCTGGACGGGAGTGGAGGCTATCTGTTGAGAACCGAGACGCAGGAGTGGCCCCTGATCACCCTGGAGCCTGGCCTGCATCACTGGATGCTCGACCAGAGCGATGGCCAGCAGCTCGCCTTGATGGCCACCAGCAATCCCTGGGGACCATGGCTGCGGGCCTCCAGGTTGGCGGGCTGAACAGCTCGGAGCGCCCAGCAGCAAGCTCCTGGTGGCTGGCCTTCAGATCTGCACCGCTGGGCTGGCCTCCAGCCGCAGCAGATCGGCCAGGGAATCCACCGCCGAGACCCGGACGACAAGCTGATCGGCTGGGTTGCTGGTCTGCGGACATCGAGCCGCCTGATCCAGGGCCAGGTCTTCGAGATGGACAAGGCCGAGGCCGTCCTGGGGCCGTAACCAGCGCAGAAAGAGTCCCGCCCACTGCGCGCTGCGGTGCTGCTCGAACCACACCTGCTGCCAGTGCCGCTGGTCCTCCCGGCTGATCTGGATGCCTTCGCGCAGCGCCGGCTCAAGCACGGCCAGCAAGGCGGCGACGGCTGGCTCATCGAGAGGCTTGCCATCCGTTTCGGTCTGGGCGGCCAGCTGGCGCTGCACCAGCAGATCGCCGTAACGCCGGATCGGTGAAGTGGCCTGCACATAGGCGCCCAAGCCCAGACTGAAGTGGGGCGCTGGCCGCACACCGCTGCTGCCCCGGCTGAGGCAGCGGCGCAGGGCTGCGTGGCGCGCCGGGCCAGCCGGCAGGGCATCCAGCTCCGCCGGTGGCGGCAGCTCAGAGGCGGGCTGGCCGCGGTAGGGCAGGGCCAGCCCGTGTTTCACGCCGTACTCGGCCACCACCGCACCATTGAGGATCATCGCTTCGGCGACCAGGGAGCGGGCCGCTGAGAGCTCGGTGACCTCCAGTTCGGCAAGGTCGCCCCGGCAACGGATGCGCCCCTCCGGCTGCTCCATCAGCAGGGCTCCCTGGCGCTCCCGCCAGCCGCGCCTGAGCAGCAGCAACCCCTGCAGTTCGGCCAGATCGGAGTCCTGGGGAGGTGCCAGCTCGATCAAATCATCGCCATCGGCATAGGTGAGCCGGTAGGTGGGGCGCACCCAGCTGCGCTGGATCGAGGCCTCGATGACGGCCCCGTCTGGCCCCAGCTCGATCGCGGTGCTCCAGGCCGGGCAGCGCTGGTCCTGGCGAAGGCTGAATGGACCGGCGGCCAGGCTGAGCGGGAACATCGGCACCACCCGGGCCGCCAGGTAGAGGCTGGAGGCCCGCTGCCGCGCTTCCAGATCGAGGGGGGAATCGGCAGCGATCAGGCGACCGGGATCGGCGATGTGCACCCAGATCCGCCGCCGGCCATCCGCAAGCGTCTCCAGGGATAGGGCGTCATCGATCTCGGTGGTGTCGGCATCGTCGAGGCTGTAGGTGCGCAGGGCGGTGAGATCGAGCCGGTCGCGATCCCCTGGCCAGTCCTGCTCCGCAGCGGCCACCAGGCGCTCAGCCTCGGCCAGCAGTGCGGCATCGAAGCCCGCTTCCCAGACGCTCTGGCGAAGGGAGGGCAGACCATGGCGATCCCACTGGCCCAGATCCACCAGCAGATGGCGGATCGCTCCAGGCTGGGGCTCGCAGCCGGCCTGCTGCAGGGCGCGGCGCAATTCCAGCGGCAGATTGGTTTCGGTGGCACCAGAAGCCAACGCCAGCAACAACTCCAGCTGCTCCCGCTGGGCTGGAGCAAGGCCGGAGACATCCAGTGGCTGGCGTTGGCGCACCTGGTTTGTCCAGGCCTGCTGGCGCTGCTCGGCAAGCCGGCCCAGCCGGCGGTCATGCCGCAACTGGCGCAGATCCGCCAGGGAGCGAGGCTGCGCCTGGCCGTTGCGCCAACGGAAGAAGGGCTGGCTGGGATCCTGCAGGGCAAGCCAGCAAGCCGCCCGGGCCGTCGGGGTATCGGCGTTGGCCACCAGCGCCACGAACTCCTCCAGGTCAGAGCTGGCCTCGCCGAGCAGAAGCCAGGCGGCACCGAGATCCCTGGGGGCGGGGCGGTGTGCCAGCAGCTCAGCCTCCACCAGCCGCCAGGGGGGCTGGCCCAGGCGGCTGGCCGGCGCCTCCACTCCCCGCGTCCGCGCAATCGGATCGAGCTGGCGCTGGGGCAGATGCTGGACACGCCCCTCCCAACCGACCCGCAGGGAAGCCCTGGAGCCATTGATGCCTTCCACCACGGCCAGCTCTGGCCCTTTCGGGCCGATCAGACCGACCAAGTCACCCGGTTGAAGGACCAAGGTGGCGCTCAGCCTTCGGGATTCACGAAGGGCAGCAGGGCCAGGATGCGGGCCCGTTTCACCGAGTTGGTGAGATCCCGCTGCTGCTTGGCGGTGAGGCCGGTGAGCCGGCGCGGCAGGATCTTGCCTCGTTCGGTGATGAATTTCTTGAGAAGATCAACGTCCTTGTAGTCGATGGGGTCACCGGGCTTGATCGGCGACAGACGCTTCTTGAAAAAGGAGCTGGACATGGATGGGGATAACGGCAGGGTGAAGAAGTCAGTGAACGGCAACAGCTGAACCCACCAATCAGCGGATCGGCGGGAAGCCATTCACTGGAAGGAACGCACCAAGAAGGAAATCACTTGATTTCCTTGTGGATCGTGCTCTTGTTGCAGTGCGGGCAGAACTTCTTCAACTCGAGCCGCTCGGTGGTGTTGCGACGGTTCTTCTGGGAGGTGTAACGGGACACCCCGGGGGACCGCTTGGCGGGATTGGACCGGCATTCCGTGCACTCGAGAGTGATCACGAGCCGGACGCCCTTGTTCTTGGCCATGGAAGGACGTGCTCCGCTGGTGCGAGGCGAACTGACAACGTTCGATCTTACCTTCCAGTCCGCCCTCATCTCCTCCTTAGGATCACCTTCCGATGGCGACTGACGAACGATGCGGGTCTCGCTCCAATGGCTGAAGGAGCTCGTGGCCTGCGAGACGCCGGTGGCTGAGCTGGCCGAGCGGCTCTCGATCGCTGGCTTCGAAGTGGAGGGGATCGAGGATCTCGCCGCCAATGCCGCCGGCGTGGTGGTGGGCCTCGTGACAGACCGCCAGCCCCACCCGAACGCCGACAAACTGAGCGTCTGCACCGTCGACGTGGGTGCGGAATCCACCCTGCAGATCGTCTGCGGTGCCGCCAACGCGCGCGCAGGCCTGCATGTGCCCGTTGCCCTGGTGGGTGCCCACCTGCCGGCTGTCGATCTCACGATCAAGCCAGCCGAGCTGCGCGGGGTGGCCAGCAGCGGCATGATCTGCTCCCTGCAGGAGCTGGGGCTCGCCTCCGGCTCCGCTGGCATCGCCGTGCTCGATGACCTGCTGGAGAGGGTTCCAGCCCTCGGCACACCCGTGGCTGCGGCCCTGGGCCTGGACGATCAGGTGCTGGAGCTGGCGATCACCGCCAATCGCCCCGATGGTCTTTCGATGCAGGGCATCGCCCGGGAAGTGGCTGCCCTCACCGGTGCCCCCCTGCGGCTCGGTAGCAGCCCGGCGCCGATCGCAGCCCAGCCGCTTGGCATCGGAGCAGCCGATCAGCAGGCGATTGAAGCAGGCGGGCTGTTCAGCCTCACCGCACTCCGGGGCGTTCGGGTGGAGCCCTCGCCGCCCTGGCTGCAGCGCCGCCTCGAGCGCGCCGGCCTGCGGCCGATAAACAACGTCGTCGACATCACCAACCTGGTGATGCTGGAAACCGGCCAGCCGCTGCACGCCTTCGACTCCGATCGGCTGGCTGGTCTGGATCCGGCAGGGGTCCCCGGCGACGGTCCCCAACCGCAGCGGATCGGTCTGCGCGCCGCCAGTGATGCGGAGCGGTTCACCGGCCTCGATGGCGCTCAACACAGCCTGAGCAGTGATGCCCTTGTGGTCACCTACGCCGGCCAGGCTGTTGCCCTGGCTGGGGTGATGGGCGGTGCGAACAGCTGCGTCGAGGAGCAGACCAGTGCGATCTGGCTGGAGGCAGCGGTCTTCGCCCCCCAGACGGTGCGGCTGAGTGGCCGCAGTGTCGGGCTCCGCACCGACGCCAGCCTGCGCTTCGAAAAGGGATTGCCCCAGCAGGTGACCCTGGCGGCGGCGGATCGGGCCGTCGCGCTGCTGCAGGAGCACACCGGGGCCGAATTGGTCGGGCGCTGGCTGCATCAACGGCCCACGGAACCCCAGGCTCCGCTCTGGCTGCGCCGCGATGCATTGCACCAGCTGCTCGGACCGGTGCTGGTGGAGGGTCAGGAGCAGGATCTTGATGACACGCGCATCCACAAGACCCTTGAGGCCCTGGGGTGCCTGCTCGACCCCGACCAGGACGGCTGGTCAGTGACGGTGCCCCCGTCGCGGGCCATGGACCTGCGGCGGGAAGTGGATCTGATCGAGGAGGTGGCCCGTCTGGTGGGCTACGACCAGTTCGCCAGCCATCTGCCCGACCCGATCCGCCCCGGTGGCCTGGAACCCTGCCAACAGGCTGAGCGACGCCTGCGCCAGGCCCTGTGCAGCGCCGGGCTGCAGGAGGTCTGCTCCCTGTCGCTCGTGCCTGGGGTCTCGGCCCTGGCCACGGCAGAGCGGGTGGCCCTGGCCAATCCCCTCCTGGCCGATACAAGCCACCTGCGCGACAGTCTGATTGAGGAGCTGCTGCAGGCAGCCCGCCGCAATCTGCAGGCCTCCCGGGCAGGGTTCTGGGCTTTCGAAATCGGCAGCGTCTTCGACCTGGCTCCAGGATCACCTGTTCCCCACGAGCGCTTTGAACTGGCCGGCGTGATCTGCGGCGAGCGCCGCGCTGAACTCTGGAGCAACGGCGGCAAGCCTCGCCATCCCGACTACTTCGAAGCCCGCGGTGTGCTGCAGAACGCCTTGGCCAGCCTGGCCATCAGCTGCGACGACCGCCCGCTCACAGCCGGTGGGCTGCTCCATCCCGGTCGGGCGGCTGAGCTGCTGGTGGAGGGTCGCGTGGTCGGCTGGTTCGGCCAGCTCCATCCCGCTGAGGCCAGCCGCTTTGATCTGCCGGAGGCCACCTTCCTGTTTCAGGCCCCCCTCGCACCGCTGCTCACCGCGGCCACCCGCAAACAACGCTGGCAGCCGAGCTTCGCGCCGTTTCCCACGGTGCCGGCTTCGGAGCGTGACCTCGCCCTGGTGGTGCCCAGTGGTGTCACAGCGGCGGAGCTGCTGGCCGCAATCCGCAAGGCGGGCAAGCCATTGCTGGAATCAGCGGAGCTGGTTGATCGCTACGCCGGCGATCAGATTGCCGCCGGGGCGATCAGCCAGGCCTTCCGACTGCGCTACAGGGATCCCCACCGCACGCTCACGGACACGGATGTCGAGCAATGCCATCTCCGGATCCGCGCCGCCCTCGACCGCCAGTTCGGCGCCCAGCAAAGGAGCTGAAGCCCGCTGCGGCTCAAGCCCGCTCCAGGACGGCCAGGGCTTCAACATGGCTGGTCTGGGGGAAGAAATCGAGCGGCTGCACACTGAGCAACCTCAGGGATCCATCGGCGCAGAGGCGGGAGAGATCCCTGGCCAGGCTGGCCGGATTGCAGCTGAGATAGGCGAGGCGCTGGGGCGGAGCGGCCCGAATCGCTTCGCAGACGGTGGCAGGCAGTCCCTTGCGTGGTGGATCCAGCAGCAGGCCGTCGGCATGGCGCAGGGCCTCGGGCAAGGCGATGGCCACATCAGCCGCCTCCAGCTCCACCGCGGCCAAACCATTCAGGCTAGCGTTGATCCTGGCCTGGGCAATGCTGCCGGCATGCTGCTCCAGGCCGAGCACCTGGGCGCCAGCGGCCGCCAGGGGCAGGCTGAAGGTGCCGATGCCGCAGAAGGCATCAACAATCCTGGCAGCAGCCGAGGGTTGAAGGGCTGCATTCAGCAGCGGCAGCAGTTGCTCGGCCTGGGGGGTGTTGACCTGGAAGAAGGTGTCAGGTCCGATCTGATACTGAAGTCCCCCGAACCGCTCGATCAACCAGGGCCTGCCGGCGATGCAGCTGGTGGACGGTCCCATCAGGGTGTTGGTCGGCCGGGGCTGAAGATTCAGGCAGACACCAACAAGCTGGGGCCAGCGTTCCATCCAGATCTCAGCCTGCTCCTGCAGGTCGGGCAGATCGTCATGGCTGCTGATCAGGGTGAGCAGGATTTCGCCGGTGTGGTGGCCCAGCCGCAGGGCCAGATGACGCAGGCCGCCACCCTCACCCAGGTTCACATCCACAGGCCAGTCGCTGACTTCAAGGTCGTGCTTGAGCGGAGCGATCAGGTTGTCGATGCGGGGATCCAGCACCGGGCAGCGGTTCATGTTCACGATCTTGTGGCTGCCGCTGCGGTAGAAGCCCGCCCGCAGCCGCCCCTCCGCGGTGCGCTCCAGGGGGATCACAGCCCGGTTCCGGTAACCCAGGGGTGAGAGGGCAGCCAGGATCGGCTCGACGGCCAATGGCAAGCCACCGATCCGGCGCAGGGTTTCCTGCAGCAGATCCTGTTTCCAGAGAGCTTGAGCCGGATCAGTGAGGTGCTGAACGCTGCAGCCACCACAGCTGCCGGCCAGGATGCAGGGGGGCTTGCGACGATCCGGGGAACTGGAAAGTCGCTCGATCAGCTCCGCCACCAGATGACGCTGGCCGTGGTGCCGAACCCTGGCCCGCACCCGCTCCCCTGGCAGGACATCGGCGACGAAGACCACCAGCTCGCCGGGCTCCGGACCTGGGGCGGCCAGGCGCGCCACGCCGTGGCCCTCATGGTTGAGCCCATTGACGTTCAGTTCCAGTTCGGTTCCGACGGCTGGCATGGATGACCCCATTGGTAACGCTCGGCAGGCCAGAAGGGCGGCCACGACCCTAGATGCAAAGGGCCGTTACACATGGCGGAACGGAGGCAGCTTCTGGCCCCTGCCTCGATAGGATCCCGGTGTGCATGGTGGACGGAATGAGCGTTGTCCGGGATCTGATCCTGCAAGCTGATGATCAACTCCGCTACCCCAGCGGTGGCGAGCTGCGCGTCATGGCGCAGTTCCTCTCCGGTGGCAGCCAGCGCATCCGGATTGCCCGGGCCCTGAGCGAGAACGAACGCAAGATTGTCGATGAATCGGCACGCCAGCTGTTCTCCCTCAAGCCGGAGTATGTCGCCCAGGGGGGTAATGCCTACGGTCAGCGGCAACGGGCCCAGTGTTTGCGTGATTTCAGCTGGTATCTGAGGCTGGTCACCTACGGCGTGATGGCCGGCAGCACGGAAAAGATCCAGGAGATCGGCCTGATCGGAGCCCGGGAGATGTACAACAGCCTGGGCGTGCCTATGGCCGGCATGGTTCAGAGCATGCGTTGCCTCAAGGACGCCAGCCTGGTGTTACTGAGCGCAAGCGATGCTGCCTGCGCCTCTCCCTATTTTGATTTTCTGATCCAAGGCATGCAGACCTCGGCCTGATCGCGATCGTCTCACCAGCATCGTTCCCTTAGACCGGGTACAGGTCCAGACCTAGACAAGTGAGATCGGTCTGGGCCATTCGACTGGCGAGAGCTGGGCGAACATTGTCCGCTTTGCATTCGTCGTGGCATGGCGCTGGCATTGGCATGGCATTGGCCTTTGCATCGCAATGGTCTTGGCCTTGGCCTTGGTCTTGGCCTTGGCCTTGGCCTTGGCCTAGCCCGGCATCGACTTGAGATCGGCTTGAAATCGCAAACCCCAGCGAGATGGCGGCGAAGGAGGGTGGCGACCTGGGCTCACCATTTGCTCCCGCCTGTCGCGTTCTGGGCCTGAACCTAGACCAAGATCAAGACCCTTCTGGGATTTACGTGTCTTGTATTGGTCTTGCAGTTGGTCTTGATTGTTGTCTTAGCTTGGCCATCTGAGCCGCCTTGGAGGCCCTGGAGCGGATCCCAATCCTCATCCAGTCAGATTCAGGTTTTTTCGACAATTTCAGCCGCGTCCCATCGGTATCAATGGCCTCCATTCCGTTTGATATCGCTCGTCAGGGCCAATCCACCCCGGCGATTTGGGCCACAGGGCCTCGGTTCCAGCAGGCAGAAGCTCTGCGTACCTGCTTAATCAGCAGGTACGCAGAGCGCGTCAATCCAGTTGCAAGAGGAGGTTCTGGGTCTGTCCAGGCTGTTGGACAGAGTCGATGGGCCGGTTTGGACGAACGGATGCTGGGCGGAAACACTGCGCAGACGGGTGCTCCGAATCGCCCGGGGCAGGCCGGAGCTCCGGACTGGTTCGAGCCACGCCCTGCTTGGCGAACAAACTCTGTCTTGCCCATCTCAGCTGAGAAGCAATATCAGTCTTATTGCAGGTCTTTCTCTGGACTGTCAAGCCGATTGAGAAGGCTTGCGATAGAGCTCCTTGAGGAGCTGGTAGGCCTCGTTGAGGCGACGCATTGCATCGGCGCTGCCACCGGCATCCGGGTGATGGTTGAGCGCCTGATCGCGATAAGCATCACGGATCTGATCAAGCGTGAAGCGCTGGCCGTCATCGGTGGGTAGCTGCAACTGTCGCAGGGCTCCATGCAGGGTCATCGTGTGCTCCAGGGTCTGGAAGGAGGTGCCCCGGTGCTGGCGACGGAACCGGTGCACGAAGCGACGGATCAGGGTCGGAATCCGCAGGGTGAGCGTGCCGGTGCTGAACGGATCCTCCAGCAAACCAGCCACGACGATCACCCGCGCAAAGCTGGGTTCGCCGAGGGGCCAGCTCGGCACAACCCCCACGACCCATCGCTCGGCCAGCGACCAGGTGAAGGGGCGGCCATCCGACTGATCCGACTGGGGCCAGATGTCCTGGCCAAGCCAGACCATGGCGGCCTCCAGCACCGCCGCATTCGCCTCGGTGCCGTAGAGCGAAAGCCAATGCTCCCCAGCGGCCAAAAGGGACTCATCCAGATCGATCGGGACTAGCTGGGGAAGGGGCTCCCGGTCCTGCTCGGCGGTGGCTTTGGGCGGATGGAGGCTCTGGCGCAACCGATCGGACCTCTGGCGCACGAAACCGGGAAGATCGATGCCGACACTGCGCCGGCCAGCAGCCCTTGGCTTCGAATCAAGGCAGGGTGCCTGGGCCCCTGGATCGCGCTGCAGCAGGGCGGCCTCCTCTGGTTCGCTGCCTGGCCCATCGAACACCAGCTCGGCCTGGTGGGTGTTGGAGGCCAGCACCAAGGCGCCCCGTTCATCCAGCTCAAGGGGCGGCGCATCCAGGCTGATCGCCCGCTGCTCGGCCAGCTCCTCCTCGCTCTTGAACACCTGGTCAAGCATGCGCTCCAGCACTGGACCGCGACCGCGGTAACCCCACTCCTTGCGGTAGCGCTCGATTTCCTCAACCCAGGCCACAGGCAGGTCAAGGCTGAACCGCTGGCGCTGGGGCTTCTGGTTCTCTGGTTCCGTCTCCACAGCACACCGGCGCGGGCCTAGCGCCCCATCATCCTGTTGAGAAAGCGCTGCTGCGCTTCGGCAGCCTCCTGATAGCGATTCTGCACCTGGGTGACCTCCGCATTCGTGTTGCCTGGCGGCTTGCGATTCAGCAGAGGCAAGGGGATTGGGGGCAACGGCTGGATCCAGGCGGGCATCAGGGCGGGCCGGGGCAGGGGGCGAGCGGCGGGCTTGATGTCGCGCCCGGTGGGGGTGCGGATGGCCGGGGCGGCCGGGGCAGGAGGCCTGGCCGCCGGGGGCTTCGCCTTCGGTGCGGCAACCCGGACCGGCTCCACGGTGCTGGCCACGGACGGGGGAGCCACAGGCGGGGTCTTGGGCCTGGCCGCTGCCGCCGCTGCCGCCGCCCGGGCCTGGGCCACCAGGCGCTCCCGTTCACGCAACCGGGCGAGCTGCTGGGCAGGCACAACGCTGAGCAGGTGACCTGGAGTGGCATCAGCTGGGTAGACCAAGCTGACCTTGACAGGGTTGACGACCCCCGGGCTCAGGGACAGAGGGGTGAGCGAGAGGCTCTCACCGGACTGCATGCCGACGTGCACTTCCCGGTAGCCCTCTTTGGTTTCAATGCCGATCGACCCGCGGAATGCGGTGAACTGTTTGCCGTTGGCGGTGGGATGGCTGAGCACCAGCTCGTAGGGACCGTTGCCCTTGAGATTCAGGGTCACATCGAAGCGGACGCCGTAGGTGCCGACGTTGTCGAGGGAGGAATCCAACATGCGGCTGGCCAGGGCATTGACCTGGATGTCGCGGGTGCCGAAGGTGGTCCGGTTCGTGCTCGTGAAGGGCACATGGAGGGGCCCCTGGCTGAGGTCGTGGTTCAGGCTGGCCTCATAGGCATCACCAAGCGCTACCCCCCCAACCCGGGAGAACACCCGACCGGTCTGGATGTCGGGCAGCAGCTTGAGGTAGATGCGTCCAGGGGCCAGGACACCGCGATCCAGCACTGCGATCAGATCGGCGTCGGTCCGGGGATCTTCGGCGGCAACCACGGCCATCTGGAAGGGGCCGTCACTGCGGCCCCGCAACAGGCCATTGGCAATGCCCCGGGCGGGCAGACGGGTGTGAAACAGAACAGCCCGGCTTTTGGCTGGAATCACGAAGGTTTCCGGGAGTTTGGGGTCCCGCTGGTTGCGAAGCATGATCACCGCGGTGGCATCCCCGGGCCCCGTGTTCCATGGCCTTGGTCCCAGGGGTTTGACCCCCATCAGATGGTTGGCCAGGTAAGGCGCTTCGAAGCTGTTGCGGACCGCGCCTCGATCCAGCTGAAGCGTGACCGGGCGCTTGCCTGGATTGGTCACGATCGTGGCGATCGTGAGCTTGCCCCGCACATAACGGCCGCCGAGGCGGCTGGCATCTTCAGGGAAATACTTGTGGTGGGCGTGCAGGCCGAATTCACCGTTGAAGGTGAAGGTGGCATTCTCCAGGCGCTGGCCGGTTTCCTGGGAGTAGCCCCAGCCCGCTGCTGTATTGACAAGGATCCCAGGACCGAAAACTTCTTCCGGCTGGTTGGAGTGCAGCACAGGCACCGTGTTGAAGACGCCGTTCAGGGGACGGGCCGACTGCCCCGCCATCAAGGCGACATAGGCCTGGGCTGGGACGGTGCAGAGAAGAACGGATCCCGCGCAGCCGAGGGCGGCAGGAAACGAAAAACCAAGCGGAGGCCAGGATCTCGTGGATTGACGCAATCGAACAAACAAGAGAGGAAGACTGCAAACGTCTTTTGATCCAACGGGCCGCGCCCCGGATGGTGGTGCTGGTCTCAAGACAATTGATTGTAACGCAAGTGTTGAGAAAGCCCTCGCCACCGGGTAGGCGCAGTGGCTAGAACCGACGGGCTGTGAGCCATCGTCCCATGTTCCCGCCCTTCGGTTGCTGTTCAGCGGATCACAGCGACGCGGAAAGCCGGCGTCGCTCCTACCAGGAACGCAAGTTGCGCATGCTCACCTTCTGGCGTGATGGCGTTGAACGTCAACTGGCAGCTGTTTCGGCGGCGATCAGCACGCTGGAGCAGCAGATGCACCGCGACGCGAGCTCAAGCCCGAACTGACGGAGCGATCCATGCCGTCGAGTTGCTCACGCAGCTGGGCAAGGGCTCGACCCAGCTGGCGGTGCACGGTCATCGGGCTCACCTGGAGTCGCTTGGCGACGCGTCGCAGGCTGTGGCCCTCCAGCACCACCTGCCTGACCACTTCCTGATATCTGGGCTCAAGCCCCGCCAGGACGGCCATGGCTTCCCCCTCCTCACAGGATTCACTGGCGGCAATCTCCGGCGCCGCTGGCTCCTGGCCCTGAAGATCGAGGCACAGGGGTCTGCCCAGCCCCCGCAGCCGCTGGAAGCGCTCCCATTGCTCGATGCCTAGTCCAAGGGCGATGCGCAGCTCGATCGGGCTGGCCGGGGGCTCGCCGAGGCTCTGACGAGATCGGACCAGCTGGCGCAGTTTGTCTTCCAGCTCCTGTTGCCGCCGCGGCAGCCGAATCGGGGCCGACTGATCCCGCAGATAGTGAAGGATCGCCCCACGGATGTGATGCCGGGCGAAGGCCGAGAAGGGTGTCCCCAGGCTGGGAACGTAGAGCTCGGCGGCACGGATCAGGCCGAGCAGTCCCACCTGGATCAGATCATCCGGGCACTCCGGGCTCAGGGCGCTGTAGTGCAGTGCGATCGGCCTGACCAGTTCGCGGTAACGGGCCACCCTCAGGTTGCGGCGGCTGATGGGGTCCAGGGAGGATGTTGCTGGGTCTGTAGGAGCTGCGGTGGTACGGCTCGGCATGAATGGACGGAGATGAATGGGCTGGAGGGAAGGGGCTGGCAGGGCGAATTGCGCTGCTCCCTTTACCAGAAAGAAACAGCCATCTCACCGTTGACAACCGTGAAATCACTGAATCTCGGCGGCGACCTCCGCCAGCAGGGCCCAGGGTCCGTGCCGCTCCAACCAGCCCAGATCCGCCTGGCTGGTCAGCAGGAGATAGCCCGCAAAGCCAAGGGCGTTGACACTGAATCCCGCCATCCGCTCCCGCCGCCGCCGGATCATCAGAAACCAGTCATCGCTGAACAGGAGGTTGTAGGGGTGCCGAGGCCGGCCACCCAGCTCGGGGTCCCCCAGGCCGAGGGCGCGGGCATGGTCGTGGTAATGGGCGGCGAGGGCGTGGTGATCCTCCCGAGGCCCTCTGCGGCTGAGGCGGTAAGGCCAGGGCCAGGGGAGCGCCCCCTGCTCCAGCTGGGCTCTGATCGCCGGCTCGAGGGGGCAGGCCGGCTCATCGGCAAGGCGGGGCAACAGCTGGAGATGGCGGTGGGGCTGGCTCGCGCCGGCTTCGGTGCAGCTGTTGAAGAACCAGAGGCCGCTGGTGTCGGCGGCCACCTCGACGACCGCTGCCCAGTCGGCAGCAGCCAGCCAGCCGTCCTGTGGGGCCCACTCCTGGGTGATCAGCAGCACATGACCTGTCTGCACCGGGTACTTGTTCAGAAGCAGCACATGGCTGTGGCCAAGCCGTTGCACCTCCAGGGAGGCTTCCCAGGGCAGGAAGGGGTTGGCCCGGGGGCCGGGCTCCAGCAGGTGCTTCGGGGTGGCCGAGCAGAGCTGGCGCAACTGGAAGGGGGCCAGGCCATCAAGCTCTATCAGGCGGGTGACCAGGGGGATCAGACTGCCGTCGCGGCGGGCCTGGGCACTCCGCTCCAGGGCCCTCCGCCAGATCAGTCCTTCAGTTCCTGGCACCGATCTGCAGCCGTGCCAGGGAGGCCCCCTGGTAATAGCGGCCCAGGATCTGGTTGTAGCGAAGCCCGCTCAAGGCCAGCTGCTGGGCTCCTTCCTGGCTCATGCTCGCGCCGAGGTGCCCATGGGCTTCCAGGGTGATCTGGCTGTTGGCGGCGTAGAGGCTTTCGACGATGCCTCCCTGATAACTGAGGATCAGCCCGGTGGTCCGCCTGACCGCTTCGGAGGTGCGCGCAGAAGCGGAAGCCATTCCTTGGTAGGCCTGCCAGCGGGTGGTGTCGCCCAGGTGGAAGTGGGGATCGGCCGGCCTGGCCAAGTGGGCCAGCGCATAGGACCGGGCGGCCACCGCCTGGGCCTTGAGCGCTTCAATCGACCAGGAACTGGGCATTTCGGCTCCCACCACCGACTCGAGATAGCGCTCCAGGGGAAGGTGGTTCACCGGTGTGATGCCGCCAGCCTCCCGCAACAGCCGCAGCCTCCCCACGTAGGCCTTGCCATTGACCAGCAGGGACTCGACGGGGGAGGTTTCAAGCCAGAGCCCATTGGCAGGGCCTGGCACAGCGGCCAGATCAACAGCAGCGCCGGCCTGGCCTTGCTGGAGGATGGCGCCGTTGCCATCGCGCAGGGTCCATGGACCTGTTGCCGAGAGCCGGGGCTGGCCCGCCTGGCTCAGCAGGGCCACCCGGATTTCCAGTGAGACGGGTTGCCCGGCGGCGGGCTCCACCAGTGAGGCCTGATCCTGCGGCAGGGGGGTGGCCGGCGGGGCTGCCGGATCGGCCAGGCGGCTCTCGATCGTGTCCGGCCGGCTCTCTTCAATGGCCTGGCTGCCGATCGGATCACTCACGGCGGGAAGCAGGGCATCAAGCACCCGCGAATCCGGCTGGGGCGGGGCAGGGGTGAGGGACTGGGCCATGAAACCCAGGCCGAGCGCCACGACACTCAAGGGGGCGCTCAACAGCACCGTGTTCAGTCGCCGTGGAGGCAGAGCCGCCAGTCTCCAGGTGCGCCAGCGGCGCAACCAGTCATCAGGACGCCATCCCAAACCAATTGCCCCGCACCCGTCAGCTGGATCATGCCTGAAGACAGCGGTTTGCAGAGCATGCCGCCGCCCTGTTTCGAAGCCTGCCACCCGACGACGCGTCCCCGACCCAGCTGCTCGCACCACCAGGGCGCCACCAGGGCATGGGCCGATCCGGTGACGGGATCCTCCGTGATTCCCAGGCCGGGGGCGAAGAAGCGCAGCTGGTAATCAGCCGACTCACCCAGGACAGTGGGCCCTGGTCCGGAGGGGCTGCTGGGTTGCATCACCACCAGACCCTCGCTGAGCTCAGGGCCCAGTCCCTGGGCCAGCGCCAAGGCCTCCAGGCTGGCCAGATCAGCTGTGGCGGGAAGCAGCGCCACCCAGTAGCCGAGGCTGGATCGCCAGGTGAGCAGCGGCTCCTGGCCGAGCAGCGGAGCAAGCTGCTGGGGAGGAGAGCAGAGCTCCAGAGCGGACCTGGGCAGCTCCAGCTCCACCGTGGATGGTCCAGCCCCGTGAACGGACACGGCCAGGGGGCCGCTGCGGGTCTGCAGAAGGGTGAACTCGCCTGGGACCAGCTCTCCCCAGTGGGCCAGCGCCAGGCCGGCCGCCAGAGTGGCGTGCCCGCAGAGCGGCACCTCACAGGTCGGTGTGAACCAGCGCAACGCCCAGGGTGGCGCGCTCGTCTGGTCAGGTTGTTGATCGGCCCAGCGCAGCAGGAAGGCCGTTTCCGACTGCTTGAAGCTGGCCGCCACCGACTGCATCCAGCCGGGGTCTGCGTCTCGATCCAGCAGCACCACCGCTGCACCGTTCCCCTGGAACGGAAGCTCCGCGAAGGCCTGGATCAGAACGCTCTGCAGTGGCGCATTCAAGGCTTTTCCCGTTTGAGATCCCGCTCCATCAAGGCACGCACCACCGCGGCGGGGCTGGAGCGACCCTGAATCAGGGCCACAACCTGCTCGCAGATCGGCAGGGTCCAGCCTCCCCGGCGCGCCAGGGCAAGGGCCGCCTCGGCCGTCACCGCACCTTCCACAGTCGCCTCAATGCGCCGCAGGGCAGCCTCGGCGGTCATCCCCTCGGCCATCAGCAGGCCGAAGCGGTAGTTGCGGCTGAGGGGGCTGTTGGCTGTGGCGAGCAGATCACCGAGTCCGGCCAGGCCGAACAGGGTGGCAGGATCGCCTCCCATGGCCGCGCAGAGCCGGCCCATCTCGGCCAGCCCCCGGGTGAGCAGGGAGGCCTTGGCATTGGCACCCAGGCAGAGGCCGTCACAGATGCCCGCCGCCACGGCCATGACGTTCTTGAGGGCGGCCGCCAACTCGGTGCCGATGGGATCGGAGTTCGTGTAAAGCCGAAACGATTCACTGCTCAGGACGCGCTGCAGCCTGTTGGCCAGGGCCTGGTGGCTGGAGGCCAGCACACTGGCCGCCGGCAGGCCTCGGTTGAGTTCATCGGCCAGATTCGGTCCACTGAGCACCACGCACTGGAGCTGCGGGATGTTGCGCTCCCAGAGCTGGGAGGCCGTGCAGAGCTGATCGAGGTCAATGCCCTTGCTGCCGCTCACCAGGGGAAGGCCATCCGGCCAGGCGGGGGCGAGCCGTTGGGCCAGCGACGGCACTCCGGCCATGGCCACGGCACAGACGATCAGCTCCTGCTGGTGAAGAAGGCTGAGCGGATCCGTGCGGTCACGCCGCGACCAGACCCCGACCTCGTGCCCCTGGCGCTGGAGCAAAGCAGCCAGGGTCCGGCCCCATGCTCCCTGACCCAGAACACCGATCCGCACTGCCATCCCGCCATCATGCGGCATTCAAGATCGCAGATCTGCGGGGATGCTGCTCGACCCGATTGCCGGCCCCGGAGAAGATCCAGCCGAGGGAATGAACCAATGGCGGGGCCATGCCCTGGTGGTGGGCTGTGGCGGCATCGGCCGGGCCCTGGTGAACGAGCTGGCGTTGCGGGCTCCAGGGCTCAGCCTCTGGGCCACCAACCGCTCCGGGCGGTGGCCCGGATCAGCCGGACCGCTTGATCCGCAGCGGATCCTGCCCCTCGATCTCGGTGATGACGGGAGCCTGGAGGCCCTCGCCCTCCGCCTCGCCCCCCTGGCGGGCTCGCTGCGGCTGGTGTTCAACACTGCCGGGCTGCTGCATGAAGACGCGCTGCAACCCGAGAAGCGTTTGCAGCAGGTTCGGCGTGGCTCCCTGGAGCGCCTGTTTGCCGTCAACGCCTTCGGCCCAATCCTGCTGGCCAGGGCCCTGGAGCCGCTGTTGGCCCGATCTGAGCCGGTGCACTTCGCCAGCCTTTCAGCCCGGGTGGGCAGCATCGGCGACAACCGGCTCGGCGGCTGGTACGCCTACAGGGGGGCCAAGGCCGCCCAGAACCAGCTGCTGCGCACTCTGGCGGTGGAATGGCGCCGGCGATTGCCCCTGGCCTGCGTCAGCCTGCTGCATCCGGGCACCACCGCCACGCCCCTTTCGGCCCCCTTCCAGGCCTCGGTCGCACCGGAGCGCTTGTTCAGTCCGGCCCGGTCTGCCCAGCAACTGCTCGCCGTGCTGGCAGCCCAGGGTCCTGAGCGGAGCGGCCGATTTCTGGCCTGGGATGGATCGGTGATCCCCTGGTGAGACAGGCGTGGGCTCAGGCGGGATGGGCGGCCTCTCTGAGCAGTTCGAGGGGAATGATGTCCAGGGTGGAGTGCTCAGTGGCTTCGAGCCTGACCGCTGGAGCCACACCATCCTGATGGGCCTCCAGCCAGCGGGAGGCACAGACACACCAGTGATCTCCTGCCTTCAGACCGGGGAAGCCGTAGGCGGGTGCCGGGGTGGAGAGATCATTGCCCTGGGAGCTGCTGTAGCTCAGAAACACCTGGCTGATCACGCAGCAGACCGTGTGGCGGCCCAGGTCACTGCCATCGGTGCGGCAGAACCCATCCCTGTACCAGCCGGTCAACGGGTCACAACAGCAGAGCTCCAGGGGCTCTCCCAACACATTGCGGGGCCGTTCACCGGAATCGGTCGGGGGAGGGGGAATCGCTGGACCGGCCACGGGAAACAACGGCGTTAATGCTGAATTGTGACGGAGCTGTGGGCCGATTCGGGAACAGAAGGTTGACGGCTTCGGGGGGGCAGGCGTTAAAGGTCATGGAGCGGAGCTGCTAAGAAGAAGCTGTACCGCCCACCTTTCCGACTTGCCTTGACCCCTTCATGAGCTGGGATTTCACCGAAGACGCCGCATTCATGGCCCTCTTCGACGCCTTCAAGGAGAGCGGTGAAGCCTCCGCCATCGAATTTCTCGCCCATGGGGAAGGGGCGTTTCGCTTTCAGGAACTCAGCCAGAATGCGGCAGGAGAAGGCGTTGACCTGAGCGATTCCAACGATCTGCAGGCCTTTCAGCTCTCGGTGATCGACAGCCTCGAGCAGCTCTAGGGGCTGCAGCGTATGGATCCCGCTTCCCCTCGCCGCAGCTGGCCCGGGCATCAGCCATAGAAGAAGGCGATCTCCTTGGCCTTGAGACCGTCCCAGCCGGCAGCCCGGAGCCTGGCATCGAGGTTGGCCTGATCGAAATGCTTGGCCCCGGTTTTCACAACCCGGTTGCGCATCGATTTTCGCACTCCGCTGCGGGCCCGCTGCGCTTCCAGGGCCATCACCTCGTTGTAGAGCGCCAACATCTCCGCCGGGATCGGGGAGCCATCGAGATCAAGGCCTGCCGCAATCGCAGCGTCGACGCCATCAGGCCCGGCAATAGGTGCGGATGGGGCTGGAGAAGTGGCTGGGGCCATAGGGAAATCAGGGGGTGGGCCCGACCAGCCTGCCACCCGCTCAGGCACTGAAGTAGCGGGCCTGGGGGTGGAGGGCCACCAGTGCCGTGGTGCTCTGTTCCGGATCGAGCTGGTCGCTTTCATCCATCGTCAGGCCGATGCGGTCGGTTCCCAGCCAAAGCAGTTGCTGGCGGGAGTCAGCCACGTTGGGACAGGCCGGATAGCCGAACGAATAGCGGCTGCCGCGGTAGCGCTGGGCAAGCACCTCGCGCAACTCTGCGGGTTCCTGCTCAGCGAAGCCCAGCTCATGGCGGATGCGGGCATGAACCCATTCAGCCAGGGCTTCCGCCATCTGAACCGCCAGACCATGGAAGTAGAGGTAATCGGTGTAACGATCGGCGGCAAAAAGGGTTTTGGCGAAGCTGGTCGCCACCTCCCCCATGGTCACGGCCTGCATCGGCAGCACATCAGTGGGACGGCCAGCATCGAGATCGCGATAGAAGTCGGCGATGCAATAGCGGTTGCCGGACCGTTGGCGCGGCAACAGGAATCGACCGAGCTCGACTTCCGAATGGACGGGATCAAAGACCACCACACTGTTGCCATCCCGGCCGCAGGGGAAATAGCCGTAGGCCACCCTGGGCGTCAGCAGCCCTTCCTGCAGGCAACGCTCGATCCAGCCGGCCAGCACCGGCTCGGCCTTCTCGGCCAGCATGCGGTCATGGTCTTCGCGGCTTTGGTCCTGGCCCTTGCGCAACTGCCACTGGCCGGCAAACAGGGCATTGCGGTCGAGGTAGGCAAACACCTCAGCCAGGGGGATCTCTGTTTCATCCAGAACGCAGCTGCCCAGGAAGGGCGGCGTGATTGCCGGCATCTCCGGCACCACTTCGGAGCGTTCCTGGCTGGGCGGGGGCAGATCGATCGGCGGTTCGGAGGCCGCAGCGGCCTCTGCCTCTGCTGGCACGGCTATGGCGCCATCGGCTTCGGCAGCATCGGCTTCGGCGCTCAGTCCCAGGCCGGCTGGAATCCCATTGAGGAAGCCCTTTAGATCATCCCAATGGCCTGCATCCTTGGCCTCTGCCAGGGCATCCATGAAGCGCAGATCGGAGAAGGCATCACGGCCATAGATCACCTGACCCTTGTAAACGCTGCGGCAATCCTTGTTGACGAAACGAGGGGTAAGGGCGGCCCCACCCAGAATCACAGGCACGGCAATCCCGGCTTCATTGAAGGCCTGGAGATTATCCTTCATGAAGGCCGTTGATTTCACCAGCAAGCCGCTCATCGCTATGCAATCAGCCTGATGAATACGTTGGGCCTCGATGATCGCATCAACAGGCTGCTTGATGCCGAGGTTGATCACTTCGTAGCCATTGTTGGTAAGAATAATATCAACGAGATTCTTGCCGATGTCGTGAACGTCACCCTTGACAGTGGCGATCAGGATTTTTGCCTTGGCCCGCCGCTCTCCTTCCACCTTCTCCATATGGGGCTCAAGGAAAGCAACCGCCGCTTTCATCGTTTCAGCACTTTGCAGAACGAAGGGCAACTGCATCTGGCCTGCACCGAACAATTCACCCACCACCTTCATGCCATCCAGCAAAAACGTGTTGATGATCTGCAGGGGTGGATAGGTGGTGAGCGCCTCAGCCAGGGCTGGTTCCAGCCCGATGCGCTCACCATCAATAATGTGCTGGCTGAGCCGCTGCTCCACCGGCAGGTCGGCCAGGGATGGCCCGGATTCCCGCGCTTCCTTGGCACTGACGCCTTCAAACAGCTTGGTGAGTTCTGTCAGCGGGTCATAGGTGCAGACATCGCCATCAAAACGACGGGCGTCGTAGATCAGGTCGAGGCAAACCTGCTGGGTTTCCGGATTGATCTTGGCGAGGGGAACAATCTTGGCAGGGCTGACGATCGCAGCATCCATCCCCGCCTGGCAACATTCGTGCAGGAACACTGAATTCAGCACAATCCGGGTGGCCCCAGAGAGCCCAAAGCTGATATTGCTCACCCCCAGAACGGCATGGACCCCGGGCAGCTGGGCCCGGATCTGGCGAATCGCCTCGATCGTGGCCGCCCCATTGCGGCGGTCTTCCTCGATGCCGGTGGAGATGGGCAGAGCGAGGGCGTCATAGAAGATCTCATGGGCCGGAATGCCGAATTCCACCGCATCGCGATAGGCGCGCTGAGCGATCGCAAACTTGCGTTCTGCGGTGCGGGCCATACCCTCTTCATCGATGGTGCCGATCACCACACCGGCCCCATAGCGACGGGCCAGCTCCAGAACCTTGAAGAACCGTTCGTCACCATCCTCATAGTTGGTGGAGTTGAGGATGGACTTTCCACCGGCCACCTTGAGGCCAGCCTCCATCTTCTGCCACTCGGTGGAATCAAGCATCAGCGGCAGGTTCACATTCGTGACCAGTCGGCTGACCAGATCGTGCATGTCCTTTTCGCCATCCCTGCCGACGTAATCGACGTTGACATCGAGAACGTGGGCATTCTCCTTGACCTGGCCCCTGGCCAGGGCCACAAGACCATCCCAGTCCTCTTCGTTGAGAAGCTCGCGAACCTTTTTCGAACCGCTGGCATTGAGGCGTTCGCCGATGATCAGGAACGAGTTGTCCTGGTGGTACGGGGTGATGCCATAGATGGACGCCGCCGCGGGCTCGGTGTTCAGGGCCGGTCGGCTGATCTGCTCCCCCGGCAGACGCACCTGGCGGGGTAGGGGATGAAGCTCGGCCGCCAGTTCCGCCAGCGCTCCGATATGGGCTGGGGTGGTGCCGCAGCATCCGCCGATCACCTGTACCCCGAGATCCTCGACGAAATGCATCAGTTGCATCTTCATCTCGACGGGGGTGAGGCGGTAATGGGCCACACCACCTACATTCTCAGGCAAGCCGGCATTGGGGATGCAGCTCACCACAAAGGGGCTGTGCTCACTGAGATAGCGAACATGTTCCTTCATCTGCTCTGGCCCGGTGGCGCAATTGAGGCCCAGGATGTCGATGGCGAACGGCTCAAGGATCGCTACCACCGCAGCGATGTCGGAGCCCACCAGCATCGTGCCGGTGGCCTCCACCGTCACCGACACCATCAGGGGCCGCCGCTCACCGGCAGCGGTGAATGCCGCCTCGATCCCCTGCAGCGCAGCCTTGATCTGCAGCACATCCTGGCAGGTTTCAACGATGAACAGATCAACATCGCCGGCCAGCAATCCCTCCGCCTGCTCCTGAAATGAAGCCTTCATCTCATCGAAGCTGATGTGCCCCAGGGTGGGCAACTTGGTGGTTGGTCCGATCGAACCAGCCACATAACGCGGCTTGTCTGGGGTGCTGTATTCCCGGGCCACAGCTTTGGCCAGTTCCGCCGCCCGCTTGTTGATTGCGAAGGCCTGGTCCTGAAGCTCGTACTCAACGAGCACGATCGAGGCTGCTCCGAAGGTATCGGTTTCGATCACATCGCAGCCGGCCTCAAGGAACTGGCGATGCACCGCCTGAACCGCGTCGGGGCGGGTGAAGACCAGGTTCTCGTTGCAGCCCTCCAGGGCCGCTCCGCCGAAATCCTCGGCGCTGAGATCCATCTGCTGCAGCGAGGTGCCGGTGGCCCCGTCAAACACGAGCACAGGCCGCTCAGGTGCGTGGAGACGCTCCAGGAAGGTCATTGTGCGCACGGTCGGCTCTGCAGCCCGTTCCACCACTGATCCCATCAAGCCTGCTCCCGCTGACGCAGCTGCCATCATCACCGGTCGAACCCTGAAGCTGCAGCCGTTCAGGACAGCAATCGAACACGGCTGACCCAGTGGTCGTAGGCGGAATCCAGTCCCTGGGTGATGGCGGTGAGCCGGTCCCGCAGCAGCTCCATGATCGGTCGTTCGGTCGGCAGGTCGGTGCTTTCGATCCGCCGCACCGGCGTGACCCGGGCGGCTGTACCACTGAGGAACACCTCATCAGCCACGAAAAGCTCAGTCTTGTCCACGGCGCGCTCCAGGGTGGGGATGCCGAGGTTCCTGGCCAGCTCAAGAATGCTGGCCCGGGTGATCCCTTCGAGAATGTCCTGATCGACGCCCGGGGTGATCAGCACGCCATCGCGCACGATGAACAGGTTCATGCCGCTGGCCTCGCTCACCTTGCCGCGGCTGTTGAGCAGCAAGGCTTCGTCGAAACCGCTTTTCACCGCTTCGGTCTTGGCCAGGGAGCTGGTGATGTAGGCGCCGCTGATCTTGCCCCGCAGCGGCAAGGAGCGGTCCTCCTGGCGGCACCAGCTGCTGAAGCGGCAGCTCACCCCATCGGGGGATAGGTAGTCGCCGAGCTCGATTCCATAGATCAGAAAATCGGTTTCAATATCATGCAGCCGGGGGGCAATACCCAGATCACTGGTATAAACAAATGGGCGCAGATAGATCGGGGTTGTGGGTCGATTGGCCTGCAGGAATTGCTCGATCGCCCCATGGATCGTGCTCTCGGGAAGCTCTGTGAGCAGCAGTCGGGCGCTCTGGCTGAGGCGGCGGGCATGGCGATCGGCCCGGAACAGAAGAATCTCCGCCGCATCATTGGGGTTGGGCAGGGCCCGCATGCCGCCAAAGGCTCCTGTGCCGTAGTGCAGCGCATGGGTGGCCACCGAAATCGTGGCCTCTGCGAACGGCACGCAGCGGCCGCCGAACCAGGCATAGGGAAGGAACTGGTGCATTCGGAGTGGCCTGACGCGGCGGCGAATCGAGCGATGGCGACGAGAGACGCCCGGCCGATCTTCTCACCGCCAGGGCCGAAGATGGGGCGATGCACTGGCTTGCCTCCATTCCCGGCCAATCGGATCAGGGCGCAGCGTCCCTTCTGGTCGAGCAACCGTCAGCTCCCCTTCTGTGGCTGACGAGTGCCGACAGCGATCTGCAGGCCCTCGCCGATCTGCTGGCTGGCGAGCCTGACCTGCTGGGTTCTGAGGTGCGAGGCCTGAACCTGGCAGCGCTGCAGCACCCGGCTGCCATTGATCACTACCTGGCCACCAGCATGGGGGTGACCCGACTGGTGCTGATCCGCCTGCTGGGCGGCCGGGGGCACTGGAGCTACGGACTGGAGCGGTGGCGGAGTTGGGCGATGGCGTCGAGCGATCGCCAGTGGCTGGTTGTTGCCGGTACGGAGGAGGAGGAGGAGTCCCTCGCCAGCCTCGGAACGGTTGCGACCCCTGTGACCAGGGCAATCGGCCGCTGCCTTCGCGAAGGCGGGCCGCAGAACCTGCGGCGGGTGCTCGCCAGCCTCCGCTGCCTGCTGGAGGGTGAGCCGGCCCAGCCACCGGATCTGGTTCCCCTGCCGGATCCCCTTCCCCATGACTGGCGCCATGAGCCGGGCCCGAGGGTGGGCTTGGTGTTCTACCGAGCCCAGTACCAGGCCGGCGACACGGAACTGGCAGAAGCCAGCCTGGTCGCCCTGCGCAACCAGGGGCTGTGTCCCAGGGCCCTCTGGGTGAGTGGATTGCGGGATCAGTCCGTCCAGCGGGGCGTGCGCGACCTGCTGCGGCGTGAAGGGGTCGAGGCGGTGCTCTGTGCCACCTCCTTTGCGTCGGTTCAGTTCGAGGAAGCGGGACTGGGGGCGCCGCTGTGGGAGGCCCTGAACGTGCCTGTGTTGCAACTGCTGTGCAGCACCCAGAGCCGCAAGCACTGGCAGCAGAGCAGCATTGGCCTCGGCCCCCTCGACCTCAGCCTGCAGGTGGCGCTGCCGGAACTGGACGGCCGGATCACGAGCCGGGTCGGTGCGTTCAAGGAACTGGTGCGTGCCGATCATCAGCTCACCACCGCCATCTACCACTACCGACCGGATCCCGAACGCCTCGACTGGATCGCCCAGCTGCTGCGGGGCTGGGTGGAGCTGCGCCAGACCAGCGCTGCCCAGCGCCGGCTGGCCCTGGTGCTCGCCAATTACCCAACCCGCAACAGCCGCGTCGCCAATGGCGTCGGCCTCGACACGCCGGCCAGCACCGCCCTGATGCTGCAGTGGCTCCGGGCAAGTGGCCACGATCTCGGCTCCGAACCCCTGCCCGAGGGTGGTGATGCCCTGATCCAGCGGCTGCTGGCAGGCCGCACCAACGATCCGGAGAGCGGCCACCGGCCCGCCCTCGATCACCTGCCGCTGTCCTCCTATCTGGCTTGGTATCAGACCCTGCCGGCCAGCGGCAGGACTCTGCTGGAAGGGCGCTGGGGTCCACCCGCGGCGGATGAAGGCCTCGAGCCCGGCAGGGCCGGCCCTGGCTTTCCCATCCGGGGCCTGCGCTACGGGTCGGTGGTGGTGCTTATCCAGCCGGAGCGCGGCTACGACCGTGACCCCAGCCTCAACTACCACTCCCCGGATCTGCCCCCCACCCACGCCTACCTGGCCCAGTACCTCTGGTTGCGGCAGGTGGCCGGCAGCCAGCTGGTGGTCCATGTCGGTAAACACGGCAACCTGGAATGGCTGCCCGGCAAGGGTCTTGGCCTCTCCCAGAACTGCTTCCCGGAATGGGCCCTCGGGCCGATGCCCCACCTCTACCCCTTCATCGTCAACGATCCTGGCGAAGGATCCCAGGCCAAGCGCCGCGCCCAGGCCGTGATTCTCGATCACCTCACACCGCCCCTGGGCCGTGCCGGCCTGCACGGGCCACTCCAGCAGCTGGAGGTGTTGCTCGACGAGTACTGGGAAGCCCGTCAGCTCGGCTCGGCACGGCTGGAGCCGTTGCGACGGCGGCTCGCGGAGCAACTCGCAGCCATGAACCTGCCAGGAGGGGAGGACCCCGAGCTCAGCGACCTCGAAGCCAGGCTGGAGGAGGCCGACGGCTATCTCTGCGAGCTCAAGGAAGCCCAGATCCGCACCGGTCTGCACACCTTCGGCACCTTGCCTGCTGCAGCTTCCCTCGCTGAGCTGCTGCTGTGTCTTGCCAGGCCACCGATGGCTGCTGGCCCGGGCCTGACCCAGGCCATCGGCCTCGATCTGGGCCTCGGCCTCGATCCCTGGTGCGATGCCGATCAGGCCCCGCTCAGTTGCGCCGACCAGCGCATCCTGGTGGCCCTGAATGAGGGCAACGGCAGCGGCCAGGGGGCAGCCAGCCTGCGCTGTTGCGGCGACGGCGTCGAACGTCTCGAACAACTGGCCCTTGGCCTGATCCGCTCCCTCCTGAGCGGCAGCCAGCCCTCGGAGCTGGCGGCTCTGCCCGGCCCTGCCACGAAATCAGTGCTGGAGCGAGTTTCCAGCTCCCTTCTGCCCAACCTGCTCGCCTGCGGCGAGGCGGAACGCCTTTCCTTCCTGGCCGGCGTGGCCGGTGAGCGGATTGCCGCCGGCCCCTCGGGCGCACCGACCCGCGGCCGCCCGGACCTGCTCCCCACCGGTCGGAACTTCTACAGCGTCGATCTGCGTGGCCTGCCCACAGAAGCCGCCTGGGACCTGGGCCGCCGCAGCGCCGAGCTGCTGCTCGATCTCCACCTGCAGGAGCAGGGCGAAGACCTCAGCCACCTGGCCCTCTCGGTCTGGGGAACCGCCACGATGCGCAACGGCGGCGAAGACATCGGCCAGGTCCTGGCCCTGATGGGCGTTCGCCCGGTCTGGGATGGACCAACCCGGCGCATGGTGGGGCTGGAGGTGATTCCCTTGAGCCTGCTGGGCCGGCCGCGGGTCGATGTGACCCTGCGCATCTCCGGCCTGTTCCGGGATGCCTTTCCCCAACTGATCGACTGGGTGAATCAGGCCACGGCCCTGGTGGCGGGCCTCGACGAATCCGAGCTGGAGAATCCGCTCGCCGCCTCTGCCCGGCGGGAGGGCCATTCCGCCCGGGTCTACGGCTCAGCCCCCGGCGCCTACGGCGCTGGTCTGCAAGGCCTGATCGAAAGTGGCCAATGGGACGACCGCCGTGACCTGGGGGAGGCCTTCCTGAATTGGAGCGGTTGGCGCTACGAAACCGGGACCGCTGGGGACTGCGAGGCACGCTCCGACCGGAGCGGCCTGGAACAGCGGCTTCGCCAGATTCAGGTGGTGTTGCACAACCAGGACAACCGGGAGCACGACCTGCTCGACTCAGACGACTACTACCAGTTCCAGGGGGGGCTCAGCGCGGCTACGGAGCGCCTGCGTGGCACGGCTCCAGACCTCTGGTTCGGCGACCACTCCCGCCACCAGCGCCCCCGGATGCACCGGCTGGAACGGGAGCTCGACAAGGTGCTGCGCTCCCGCGTGCTCAATCCCCGCTGGATCGAGGGGATGAAGGCCCATGGCTACAAGGGCGCGTTCGAGATGGCCGCCAGCCTCGATTACCTGTTCGCCTACGACGCCAGCACCGGCCGGGTGCCGGACTGGAGCTACGGGGCCATCTGCCAGGCCTGGCTGGAGTCGGAATCGACCTTGGCTGTTCTGCGCAGCTCCAATCCCTGGGCCCTGCGGGACATGGCTGAACGACTGCTCGAAGCCCACCACCGTGGGCTGTGGGAAGGCGCCAGCCGAGAAAAGCTCGATCACCTCAGGCAATTGGTGCTGAGCAGCGAGTCGCTGGTGGAGGCCTGAACAGCTCAGCTGATGATGTCGCGGGCCATCGATTTGAACGAATCGATCGTGCCGGGCTTGGCCGATTGCTGGGGGGCCTGGGATTGGGGATCTGCTGCGCCGCTGCTGGCTTTGCGCGGGCTGATCTCAGTGGCCGGGGAATTCACACCACCAGCTGTCGATCCTCTCAAGCGACGGCTGAGCTCCGAGGCACTCAGTTTTTCGGCAAAGGTTTTCTTCACGGGCTTGGGCACCCCCTTGTTGAGTCCCTTGTTGCCCTTGGAGGCAGAGGGGGTCGTCAACGCGGCGGAAGCGGACTCCACCCTCGCTTCCATCGAATCCACCTGTTGGATGATCTCCTTCTCCCCGGGGCTGTCGGCATTGCCGGGGAAGGTGTGGCGAATCGTGTAAGGGCGCCGCATGTAATCGACGTTGCCGAGGGTGCCGGAGGCGTCTGGATCAAGGAAGAAGGTGGCCGTGTCCTTCTTGATGGCTGGTTCAGCTTTGGGCTTCTTTGAGGAAAACTCTCCGCCGTTGGAACCTGTGCCGAGCAGACGATCAAGCAGACCCATGGTTAGGAAACCGAAACCTGGTTTCAAGCTTAGCGACCGTGGAGCTGCAGACCATGGGTATCTGTACCGCAACTGCTGAGCAGGCCTAGCCGATTCAGCTGGGTGGCAATCGATCGACAGATGCCTGGGCTGGGTTGCCAACGGCTGTTCTGTTCGTAGTCGTAATAGGCTTCGGCTCCATCAAAACCAAGGGCGGCGGCCGCCGTGATCAAGGGTTGATGGGGCAGGCGGTAACGGGCCGGGTGGGCCAGCAGGGCCAGGCCACCCGACGACTGGATCGCCTGACAGACGGCGCCGGCCTGCAGGGCTGAGCCGACCACGGCACGGCCCTCCAGATAGGGCGCCAGGGCGGGGTGGTCGAGCTCGAAGCCGAGGCCCAGCACATGCACCAGACAGCCTTCCAGCAAGCAGCTGATCTCGACGCCTGTCCAGAAGGACGGCACCTTGCGGCCTTCGCGCTGACGACGCAGCAGATGGCGCTGCACCGGGCGGAAGGCCTCGGCGCTGTGGTGATCGGTCACAGCGAAGTGGTCAAGCCCCAGCACCACCGCCTGCTCTGCCAGGTCTTCGGGGGCGAGGCTGCCATCGCTGAAAAGGGTGTGGCAGTGAAAATTGAGCCGCTCGGGGCAACTGCTCGAATCCACACCTTCCAGCACCCTGGCGAGGGGATGGTCAACCGCCATTGGCCAGGGCCTCCGATTCGAGGCTGGTCGCTGCTGCCTGCAGCCGCCGCCAGCGGGCGTAGAACTGAATCGAAGCGGCCATCGCCACCACCAGGGCCACCAGGAACCAGGTGGCGGCTCCCGTGGGGAACTGGCCTTTGAACACCACCAGCATCACCACGAGCACCAGCATCAAGGTGGGCAGTTCGTTGAGGGCCCGCAACTGGCGGCCACTCCACCGGCACGTTCCTTGCCGCAACTGGGCCATCAACCGGTAGCAAAAGGCGTGATAGGCCAACAGGGCGACCACCACCGCCAGTTTGGCGTGCATCCAGCCCTGTTTCAACCAGAGCGGCTCAGCGAGCAGAAGGCCCACCGCCATCAGCACCGCCACCACCATGCCCGGCGTGGTGATGATGTTGGCCAGGCGTTGCTCCATCAAGGCGTACTGGGTCTGGAAGGCCGCTCGGATCGGCGGCTCAAGCGCTTCAGCCTCAACGTGGTAGATGAACAGCCGCACCAGGTAAAAAAGGCCTGCGAACCACACCACCACCCCGACGATGTGGAGGGTCTTGAACCAGAGGTAGGCCTCCGGTGGCAGGGCCAGGGCCAACATCAAGAGAAGGGGCTGTGGCCCTTCAGGCTAAGAGCATGGGCTCGAACCGCGACGATCGGGCCCGCTCAACCCACCGCGCTGACCACGGACTGGGCCTCTTCCAGGCGAGCTGTTTCGTCGCCCCGGGGCTGATCACTCTGAGCATCGCCCTCGGGGTGGAAGTAGGCCCAGATCTGCCTGGCCAGGGCTGGACCCACCCCCGGCGCGGCACTGATCTGCGCGGGGCTGGCCAGTTGGATGGCGTCGATCGAACGGAAATGGGCCAACAGCTCTTTGACCCGCTTCGGCCCGAGCCCAGGGATATCGGACAGGCGGGAGCGCTTCATCCGCTCGCCACGTTGCTGACGGTGGAAGCCAATGGCGAAACGGTGGGCCTCATCGCGCAACCTGCGCAGCAGCAGCACCCCGAGCTGGTCGGGTTCGCTCTCGAGCGGCTCACTGGCACCAGGCAGAAACACCTCCTCCCGCTGTTTGGCAAGTGCGCACACCACCAGATCCCCATGGAGATCCAGTTCCCGCAGGGCCTCCATCACGGCTGACAGCTGTCCCTTGCCACCGTCGATCATCACCACGTCGGGCCAGTCGTTGAGGCCTTCGGTGTGCAGTGCGGTGCCGGCGGAGCGGCGCAGCGCCAGCAAATCGGCTCCTGCCGCCTTCGCCTGGGACCAGCGGCGGAAGCGGCGGCGCATGATCTCTGCCATCGCCATGAAGTCATCGGAGTGGCCGGCACTGATGCTGCTGCTCTGGATCCGGTACTTGCGGTAGTGCTGCTTGGCCGGCAGCCCATCGACAAAGACCACCTGGGAGGCCACGGCGTCGCTGCCCTGGATGTGGCTGATGTCGTAGCCCTCGACGCGGCGCGGCGGATTGGCAAGATCCAGCAACTGGGCCAGATCTTCGGTGGCCAGTTGGTGCTCTTCGGCGGTTCGCTGGGCCCGGGCCAGCTCGTAGCCGGCATTGCGCTCCACCAGCTCGATCAGCTCAGCCTTCTGTTGCCGCTGGGGATGGAGCAGCCGCACCCGGCGGCCCCGCCGCTCACTCAGCCACTCCTCCACGAGCGCCTGACGGGGCAGGGGGTGCTGAACCAGCACCTCCGGCGGAATCTCCACCGGCTCCACCTGGCTGTAGTGCTCTTCGAGCACCCGCTGAAGAATCTCGCCGGGGGCGGCGATTGTGGCGTCGGCGGTGTACCCGAGCCGGCCAACCAGCTTGCCGGCCCGCATCTGAAAGAGCTGAATGGCCGCCACCCGCTGATCAGCAGCCAGGGCCAGCACATCCCGCGACACCGAAGCATCGGGCAGGGTCATCTTCTGGTCGGCGGTGAGCTGCTCAAGGCCCTGCAGCTGATCGCGGACGCGGGCGGCCTGTTCGAAATCGAGCCGCCCAGCCAGCTTCTCCATCTGGGCCTTCAGCAGGTGCACCAGCTCGTCGCTGCGCCCCTGAAACACCATCGCCACCTTGCGGAGAATCTGCTGGTAGGCCTCGGGACTCACCTTCTCCTGGCACACCCCAGGGCACCGACCGATGTCGAAGTTGAGGCAGGTGCGGTCGCGGTAGAGGGGCTGGGGACGCTGGCGCAGCGGGAAGACCCGCTTGACCAGAAAGAGGGTGCGCCGCAACAGGCCCACATCGACGTAGGGACCGTAGAAGCGATCAAGGGGGCTGCGCAGGCGCCGCCGCCGGGTGATGAAGATGCGGGGATAGGGCTCGCTCCAGGTGATGCAGAGGTAGGGATACTTCTTGTCGTCCTTGAGCAGCACGTTGAAGTGCGGCTGGTGGGCCTTGATCAGGTTGGATTCCAGCGCCAGCGCCTCGGCTTCGCTGTCGGTGACGATGAACTCGATCTCACAGACCTGGCGGACCATCAGGCCGATGCGCGGGCTGAGGTCATGGGAGGTCTGGAAGTAGCTGCGCACCCGGCTGCGCAGGCTCTTCGATTTGCCGATGTAGAGAATCCGGTCGTCGCTGTCGCGCAGGAGATAACAACCTGGTTCCGTCGGCAGCTCCTGGAGCCGCTGCTGGAGCCGCTGGGGATCCTTGAGCAACGGCAGGACCGTGTTCAACCGCCGTACTGCCAACCGGTTGAGCCCAGGTCGAGGGCGGCGGCATCGCGGTGCAGGACGGCGGTCTTCACTTCGCCGACGAACACGGTGTGATCGCCGTGGGCCACCTGTCCAACCAGCTGGCACTCCACGGCACCGAGGGCGTCATCCAGGATCGGCAGCCCGAGGGAGCCAAGCTGGAACGGAGCGGCGTCAAAGCGGCCGCCAACGCCCTGCTGGGGTTTGAAGAACACGGCCGCCAGGTCTTTCTGATCCGCCGCCAGCACGTTCAGCGAGAAACGGCCGCTGCGCTGGATCATGCCGCTGCTGGTCGAATCGGCCCGCACAGCCATCACCACCAGGGGCGGCTCGAACGATCCCTGGGTCACCCAGCTGGCCGTGAAGCCGTTCACCAGATCGCCCTCGGCCACGCCACAGATGAACAGACCGTGGGGAATCTTGCGCAACAGAATCTTCTTGGCCGCAGCGTCGAGGCTGAAGTCGGCTGAAGCGATTGGATTGGCAGCGGAGACCATCGAGGCCGGGGGGCAGGAGAGGATCAACTCTAGGCAACCTCACCCAACGGCCTCGCCGTGCCCCACCCCGATGAAGGCCCTGTACCCCGGCAGCTTCGACCCCCTGACCCTGGGGCATCTCGACCTGATCGAGCGCTCCAGCCGGCTCTTTGATGGCCTGGTGGTGGCGGTGTTGCAGAACCCGGGCAAGCAGCCCAGTTTCCCCCTGCCACAACGCCTGGAGCAGATCCGCAACGCCACTGCTCACCTGGGCGGTGTTGAGGTGAGCAGCTTTGACGGTCTCACCGTGGAGTTCGCCCGCCGCTGCGGCGCGGCGGTGATCCTGCGTGGTCTGCGGGCGATGACCGATTTCGAGTTCGAGCTGCAGATCGCCCACACCAACCGCAGCCTGGCTGCAGAGGTGGAAACCCTCTTCCTCGCCAGCGCTGCCCAGCACAGCTTCCTGAGCAGCAGCGTTGTGAAGGAGGTGGCGCGCTTCGGCGGCGACGTGCGTCACATGGTGCCCACCGGAGTGGCGGATGATCTCACCAGGCTCTTTAATCGGAAGTCACCGCTCCCCCCCCATGGCTGAAGCCCGGATCAGCGTGCTCGACCAACTCGACCAGCTCGAGGAGATCGTGCTGGAGGGCAGCCGCATTCCGTTCAGCGGGGGGCGACTGGTCAATGAGCAGGATGCCATCGAACTGATGGATGCGGTGCGGGAGGCCCTTCCCGGCCAGCTCAGCCAGGCCGAGGAACTGCTCGCCCAACGGGAGAGCTTCATCGCCAAGACCCACCAACAGGCCGAGGAGATCCTTGCCCAGGCCAGGCGGGAGCGGGAGCAACTGATCAATTCCGTGTCCATCCGCCAGGAGGCGGAACGGCAGGTGGGTGAGCTGCGCGAGCAGGCCCGCCAGCAGTGCGAACAGATGATGCTCTCCGCACGCCAGCAGGTGGCCCAGGCGGAGCAGGAGCACCAGTCACGGCTTGCCCAGATGGAGCAGCAATTCAGCTCACGGCGCCAGCAGCTGGAACAGGAGGCGATGCAGCGGCGCCAGCAGCTCGATCAGGAGTCGGCCGAGCTGAAGCGGCAACTGGGCGAGCAACACGAACGCGCCCGCCAGCAGAGCCTCCAGGAGCTGGAGCAGATTCGCCAGGAGGGCCTTCGCATCCAACGGGAGAGCCAGGCCGAAGCGGAGCGTCTCCACAACGACGCCCTGCAGTTCCGCCAGCAGACCCAGCAGCAGTGCGAGGCCCTGATCAGCCGCAGCCGGCAGGAGTCGGGCGCCGTTCAGGACGGCGCCAACCACTACGCCGAGCAGGTGCTCGGGGAGCTGGAAACCCGCCTCGGCGAACTCAGCAAAGTGGTGCTGGCCGGGCGGAGGGAGCTGGGTCGCCTTCAGACCAGCGATGCAACCGGGGCAGACGCCGCAGCCAGTGGCCGCAGCGACGCCCCGATGAGCCGGGCCCGCCGGGCGGCCTCACGCCTCAAGCAGGTGGCCGGCAGAGGCTGACGATCTGCACCTGGCGCAGCACCTGACCGATGGTGGTGTTCGGCGATCCGGCCCCGTTCGAGATCAGGCTCACATAACGGGGGCCATCGCTGGTGTCCACGACCCCGCTGATGCTGCGAACCCCGGTGAGGGTGCCCGTTTTGCCGCGAAAGCGGCCATCGAGGCTGGTGTCTTTGTACAAATTGCGCAGCGTTCCCCGCTTGCCCGCCACCGACATCGAAGCCAGGTAGTTGGTGGCAAAGGGATGGTCCGCCATGCGCAGCAGCAAGGCTGTCAGAAAGCGGCTGGTCAGCCGGTTGGAGCGGTCCAGGCCACTGCCGTCCATCAGCACGACACCCTCCATCGGCAGACCCTGCTGGATCAGCCACTGGCGGCCGGCGTTGCGGCTCGAGGCAAGATCCCAGCTGCCAGCTGCCTGGCGCAGCAGCACCTCAGCCGTGAAATTGTGGCTTTCCGAGTTGGCCAGGCTCAGCAGGTTGTGCATGGGGGCCGAGGGCTCCTCATGGAGCAGGACCGCGCCGGGAGACAACGGCGTCTGAGCCGAGACCAGCACGAGCTTGCTGCCATTGCCGCCCTGGCGGGTGAGTTCGCGACCCAAGAGCCGCTGCAACCGCTCGGGCGGGTTGGCCACCGCCATCTCGATGGCATTGCTGGTGACGGCCAGCCGGGTGATCGGCGCCCCATAGGCTTCGAAGCGATCTCCTGGATGCCAACCCGCTGGCCACCAGGCCTGGGCAGGTTCCTCGGCGATTTCTAGGCGTACCAGGCTGGCAGGTTGGCCTGGTCCCCCGCCCGATCCGAGCGCCAGCTTGGCGAACCGCTGCAGCTGGGGAAGGGCCAGATCAGGATCCCCCTCACCGGTGAGCCGCAGGTTGCCGTCCGGCAGGCGCCAGAGCTTGGTCCTGAGTCGATAGTCGGGACCAAGCCGATCGAGGGCAAATGCCGTGCTGATCAGCTTCTGGTTCGAAGCGGGCACCCGGGGACGCAGGCCGTTGATCTCGGACAACAGACGACCATCGCCGTCGGCAATGGAGACGCTCCAGACCCCGGCTTCACTGCCGAGGATTCCAGCCACCCTGGCTTGCAAGGCCGGGCAACTGACCTGACCCTGGAGCTGGGGGAGGCCGACCCGCGGCGGGGCGCTGGGCCGACTGGAAATCGGCATCGCCCGCAGGGTGCCGGCGGGCAGGAAGCCGATCGAGAGGCCGAGGCCCAGGAAAACGTTGCGCGTGAGGGATCGGTTCATCTCAGGACTTCTCCAGCCGCAGGGCGCTGACAGTGCCGCCGAAGCGGAATTGGGCGCCTTCCAGTTCCACAGGCGCTCCGATCTTGAGGTTCTGGTTGCCGAACACAACCCCACCACCCGTTTTGCGGCCCTGTCCTTCCAGAACGAACCGTGCGTCGAGGGTGCCGAAAACGGCCTGGTTCGGATCGACGGCGGTGACGACGCTGCCGTTGGGCTGAACCGCCACCAGACGACGTTGCAGAGGCACCAGCTCCCTGATCTTGACCGAGCCATGGGGCTCGTTGCGAATCACGATGCTCACCTTGCCTTCAGCGCGGGCTGCGGCCAGCAGGGCAGCCGGATCAGCAACCGAAGCACCCCTCACATCGACGGTGACCAGCACCGGCTGCATGGCGCCCGTGGCCTCGGCGACGGCCCCGCTCAACTTCGGGCTCCAGATCACACCGCCAAGGGCCAGAACCACAGCGACAGCTGCACCGAGATCAATCAGGCTCCAGCGTCGTTGGGACATGGGGGGGTCAGGGGCCATCAACATTCTCCAGACAGGCAAGTTTAAGGAGCAAAACCCGGCTCCACCACCCCCTGCCTGCGAACAGGCAAGTGACCAAACCCTGCCGCAGGGGGCTCAGTTGCTGAGGCTGCCGAGGAAACGATCCAGTGCCTGCAGCCCATCAGCCACCGATGGAGCCTGGTCAGGGCGCAGGGCCAGGGCCTGCTGCTCGGCATCCGGCTTCTGCTCGAAACGGGCCACGGCCCGGTACCCATCGGCATTGCGGCGGAACAGGGTCCAGGGCTCCGGAAAGGATCGGAGCAGGGCGGCGTCAGCCAGGGGGATCAGGCTGTAAGCACAATTCCAGGTGGCCAGGAAGCCCTTGCGACGCTGCCGGGCCACGCTGCCGATTCCCACGGCGGCATCTTCGAGGGCCCCGTTCAGCATCAGGAGCGGGCCGGCCTGCCCCTTGTTGACCCCTTCCACCTGCTCGTAATCGCTCAGTCCCGGCGCCACCAGCAGCAGCGGCAGGCCGGTGGTGGCGTCGCCAGACGCGGCCTGGGAGCGCAGGTGATCACTCAGGCTGGCGATCCGTGGGGCCAGGGCGGGGGCATCGCGCTTGGCCAGGGCTGTGGCCCCCGCGTCTGGGAAGAGGAGGCGAAGATCCAGGCCACCCTCCACCAGGCCGGCGGCCAGGCGCAGGGCCAGGGGCAGGATCTTGAGGCCTTCGAAGCGCAGCTCCGCAGTCCAGCGACCCGTGGGGTCGGAGCGGATCGCCGCCTGCAGTGCCGCCAGGGCCTGGGCTTCGGCGCTGCGCAGATCAGGAGGAAGCACGCCGTTGCGGAACCGGGACTTCGACCCTACCGGGTGTGCACAAGCCTCATGGCCGGGCCCGGTCGGACAACAGCTCTGCCGCCACCTCCGCCTGGGCGCTGGCCAGGGCCTGGGGAACGCCAGCCAGATCAGCGCTGCTCAGCCAGGGGCCGAGGCTGATCCGCAGGCCCGCGGCCGCCCAAGACGGGGGCAATCCCATCGCCGTCAGCACCGGGCTGACACTGGCCTGGCCCCGGTGGCAGGCCGTGCCGCTGCTCACCGCCAGACCCTGGCGCCACAGGGCCAGCACCAGGCGTCGTCCGGGCAGGGGATGCCCGGCCCCGTCGTCCACCAGCAGGCTGAGGTGGTGGGGCAGCCTCCGGCGCGGACAACCGCTGATCGCTATCCCCGGGAGCTGCTGCAGGGCGCGGGCCAACTGGTCGCGGAGGAGCTCAAGCGGATCAAGACCTCCGTGGGCGCTGAGGCGTTGATCGCAGAGCCGCAGGGCTTCGGCGAGACCCGCCGCCAGCAGCACGGGTTCAGTCCCGGCCCGCAGGCCCCCCTCCTGGCCGCCACCCGCCAGCACGGGTTGCAGCGCCAGTCCTTGCCTGGCGAGCAGCACGCCGATCCCCCGAGGGCCCTGCAGCTTGTGGGCCGTGAAACTGAGCAGATCAACGGGCAGGGTCGAGAAATCGATCAGCCGGTGCCCCACCACCTGCACCGCATCCGTATGAAAGAGCACGCCGGCCTGCCGGCAGAGGGCACCGATCTGCTCGATCGGCTGCAGCGTTCCCACCTCGCTCTGGCCCCAGATCACCGAGACCAGCCGGGTGGGAGGCTGTAGCAAGGCTTGAAGTGCATCGAGCCTGACCCTGCCGAGCGCATCGACCGGGCAGTGGGCCACCGTCCAGCCCTTGGAGACGAGGCTATGGGCAGCGGCGACAACCGCTGGGTGCTCGACCGCCGAAATAACCACTCGCCCCGGGCACAGACCGGCTGCCACCCCTGCCAGGGCAAGGTGGGCCGCTTCGGTACCGCCCGAGCAGAACACCAGGTGATCATCCTCGGCAGAGAGGCTCAAGGCGATCGCCTGGCGGCTGCGCTCCAGCAGATCGGCCGCCGCGAGGCCGTAGCCATGCAGGCTGGAGGGATTCGCCCAGGCGCTGGCCTGGGCCGCCGCCATCACCGCAACCACCGAACCGGCCGGAGGCGAGGTGGCAGAGGCGTCGAGGTAGATGGGGCCTTCAGCTGCGGGGGGGATCATCACGCTGCAGTCGGGCCCGGCTGCGGCTCTCGAGCGATCCCGCTGCCAGGGCGACCAGATCATCGAGGGAGCGGCTGCTGAGCAGGGCCGCCACCCGGGCACGGGCCTCGGCACTGGGACAAGCATCGGGCTGGATGCAGCCCTGAACGCAAGCAACCGAACAATCCAACCCTGCCGATGCTCGAGTGGGTTCTGCTGGAGTGCCTGGCGGGGTCGCGGGTGCGGTGCCCGGTGTGGGAGCCAGGAGTTGGGGCGCCAGGACGCCATCGAACACCGGTTCGGCGGGCCCAACCATGAACACATGGGAGCTGAGCGCGTCCCAGTGGATCCGCAGGGGGCCCCCAGGCAGGTCCACCCGGGCCTCTGGGCCGCACAGCCCGAGGCGGTGGCAGGCCACCAGGACAGCACAGGCGCCGGTGCCGCAGGCCAGGGTGGGACCGGCTCCCCGCTCCCACACCCGCATCACCAGATGGTCCGGGGCCAGCACCTCTACGAAATGGACGTTGGTGCGGGCCGGGAAAGCGGCATCCGCCTCCAGAGAGGGGCCGAAGCGCTCCAGGTCCACCGCGTCGAGCGAAGCCACCGGGATGACCAGGTGGGGATTGCCCATGCCCACCGCCGCCACGGCGAAACGGACCCCATCGGCTTCGAGTTCGCCCTGGGGCAGACCGGCGGGTCCCAGGCCCAGGGTGGTGGGCACGTCGCCGGGCTCAAGGAAAGGCAGGCCCATGTCCACCTGAACGGTGCCGTCATGCAGCAGCTCAGGCACGATCCGCCCAGCCAGGGTTTCCACCTGCCAGCGGCGGCCGCTGGCGTCGCCGTCGCTGTCGGCCAGAAAGCGGGCCAGACAGCGAATGCCGTTGCCACACATTTCCGCTTCACTGCCATCGGCATTGAAGATCCGCATGCGCAACTCCCCTTCAGCTTCGGGTGGCAGAGCGAGAATCACGCCATCGGCGCCCACCCCGAAGCGGCGATCACAAAGCTGACGAACCGAGCTGGGGTTCAGGCCGAAGGCATCGTCGATCGGCGATCCATCCCGGCCATCGAGCAGCAGAAAATCGTTGCCCAGACCCTGGTACTTGCTGAAGGCCAGCATTGTTTCAGCCCCATCCACATACGCTGATCTTATGGAGAGTCCCAGCCTCGATCCCAGCCTTCCCGGCGTGCGGCAACTTCAGGACTGGATTCGTGAATCCACCCCTCTTCAAGTCCAGTTGATGGATGGCACCTGCCTGGGGGGCTCCCTTCACTGGCAGGATCCGGAGTTCCTTGCCCTGCGACCGGCCCCCGACACGCCGTTGATCCTGCTGGGCCGCAAGGCGGTGGCCGTGATCCGTTCCCTGGCCTGAAGGCCGGGTGTGACACGATCGACCCCAGAACACCGCGCTGATTGAGGCGGCCGAGGCTGAACCCCATGCCTGTGCGATACGACCCCGCCGAGATCGAAGCCCGCTGGCAAACCCAGTGGCTGGCCGATCGCCTCGATGCCACCCCGGAGCCGCAGCCAGGACAGGAGACTTTCTACGCCCTTTCGATGTTTCCCTACCCGTCGGGGAACCTGCACATGGGCCATGTGCGCAACTATGTGATCACCGATGTGATCGCCAGGCTGCAGCGCCTGCGCGGCCGGCAGGTGCTGCAGCCGATGGGCTGGGATGCCTTCGGTCTGCCGGCCGAAAATGCGGCGATCGAGAGGGGCGTCGATCCTGGGGACTGGACCGACCGCAACATCGAGCAGATGCGAGCTCAGTTGCAGCGGCTGGGCCTTTCAATTGATTGGACCCGGGAGCTGGCCACCTGCCACACCGATTACTACCGCTGGAGCCAGTGGCTCTTTCTCCAGTTCCTTGAATCGGGACTGGCGTATCGGAAGAAAGCCACGGTCAACTGGGATCCGGTCGACCAGACCGTGCTGGCCAACGAGCAGGTGGACGCCGATGGCCGATCCTGGCGCTCGGGCGCGATTGTGGAAAAACGCAAGCTGCGTCAGTGGTTCCTGCGCATCACCGACTACGCCGATGCCCTGCTCGAAGACCTCGACCAGCTCGACGGCTGGCCGGAGCGGGTGCGGACCATGCAGGCCAACTGGATCGGCCGATCGCTCGGGGCCGAGCTCGAGTTTCCGGTGCTCGACGCCGCCGGTAAGGCCACGGCGGCAAGCATTCCCGTGTTCACGACGCGGCCCGACACGGTCTACGGGGTGACCTACCTGGTGCTGGCGCCGGACCATCCCCTGGTGGCCCAGCTCACGGCAGTCGAGCAGCAGGAGCGGGTGCAGGCCTTCGCCAGCATGGTGGGGCGCCAGAGTGAACAGGAGCGGATCGCTGAAGACCGGCCGAAGCGCGGCGTGGCCCTCGGCAGCTTCGTGCGCAACCCATTCACGGGAGAGCCGATTCCTCTCTGGATCGCCGATTACGTCCTCGCCGAGTACGGAACCGGAGCCGTGATGGGTGTTCCGGCCCATGATCAGCGGGACTTCGTCTTTGCGCGCCACTACGAACTGCCGGTGCGGCAGGTGATCGTGCCGGAAGGGGCTGATGAGCATGCCTACGCCGGCGGCGCCTGGACCGAGCCAGGGGTGCTGATCCATTCCGGCCGCTTCGATGGCCTGGCCTCCGGGCCGGCCAGGCAGGCGATCGTCGAGCTGGCTGAGGAGAATGGATGGGGGAAGAGTCGGGTCCAGTTTCGTTTGCGCGACTGGCTGATCTCCCGTCAGCGCTACTGGGGCTGCCCGATTCCAGTCATCCATTGTGAAAGCTGCGGGGTGGTGCCGGTGCCGGAGGAGCAGCTGCCGGTGGAGCTGCCCCGCAACCTGGCCTTCAGCGGCAAGGGGGCCTCTCCCCTGGCCCAGCTGGAAGACTGGGTGAACGTGGCCTGCCCCCGTTGCCAGCAGCCGGCACGGCGGGAAACCGACACGATGGACACCTTTATCTGTTCCTCCTGGTACTACCTGCGCTTCGCGGATCCCCACAACAACGCCCGGCCATTCAGCAGGGAGGCGGCGGATCGCTGGTTGCCCGTCGACCAGTACGTGGGTGGCATCGAGCACGCCATCCTCCATCTGCTGTATTCCCGGTTCTTCACAAAGGTGCTGCGAGATCGCGGTTTGCTCAGCTTCAAGGAACCGTTCAGACGCCTGCTCACCCAGGGCATGGTGCAGGGGATCACCTTCAAAAATCCCCATTCCGGAAAGTACATCGCCCCGTCCGAGGTAGGCGATCCCGCCGACCCCCGTGATCCGATCAACGGCGAGCGGCTGGAGGTGTTCTTCGAAAAAATGTCGAAGTCAAAACACAACGGCGTGGAACCAGGCGTGGTGATCGAGCGCTATGGCGCCGACACAGCCCGGATGTTCATCCTGTTCAAGGCTCCACCTGAAAAGGATCTGGAGTGGGATGACGCCGATGTGGAGGGGCAGTTTCGCTTCCTTCAGCGGATCTGGCGACTGCTGGACAGTGCGATCGAGCGGGGACTCAGCCTCAGGCCGCCCGACTCCCAATCAGCCACACCCCCGGCGGCGAGCTGCGTTGCGCTCTCCCCATCAGAGATCGACCTGCGCCGGGCGGTCCATGCGGCGATCGCCGCGATCAGTGAAGACCTCGCCGATGGCCACTACCAGTTCAATACGGCCGTTGCCGAGCTGATGAAACTCAGCAACGCCATGGCCAGCCTGCTGGAGACAGCCAGCGACGCCGTGGCCCTCGAAGCCCTCGGCCACCTGCTGGTGCTGCTTTCACCCTTCGCCCCCCACCTGGCCGAAGAGCTCTGGCAGCGGCTGGGTGGAGCTGGAAGCGTGCACCGCCAGAGCTGGCCGCTGGCCGACGCCACGGCCCTGGTTCAAACCACCATTCCCCTGGTGATTCAGGTGAAGGGGAAGGTGAGGGGCAACCTGGATGTGCCAGCTGATGCCGATGCCGCCACCCTCGAAAAGCTGGCCCTCGGCAGTGATATCGCCCGCAAATGGCTGGACGGCCAAGCGCCGCGGCGGGTGATCGTGGTGCCCGGGAAGCTGGTCAACCTTGTTCCCTGAACAGTTCCTCGGCGAACAGTGCCTCGGCGTGATGGCGCAGGTGATCGTCGATGAAGCTGGCGATGAAGAAGTAGCTGTGGTCGTAGCCCTCCTGCAGGCGCAGCTGAAGGGGATAGCCGGCGGCTTGGGCCGCTCTCTCCAACTCCCGGGGGCGTAGCTCACGCTCCAGGAAGCTGTCGGCGCTGCCCTGATCCACCAGCAGCGGCAGTTGCTCAGCCGCTCGGGCGATCAGGCAGCAGGTGTCCCACTCGGCCCAGGTGGCCCGGTCGGGGCCGAGATACCGGCTGAAGGCCTTCTCCCCCCAGGGGCTGATGGCGGGATGGGCAATGGGAGAAAAAGCGGAAATGGCGCGGTAGCGGCCGGGATTGCGCAGGGCACAGACCAGGGCACCGTGGCCACCCATCGAGTGGCCGCTGATGCTGCGCCTCGCTGAGAGGGGCAGGCTCGCCTCCAGCAGGGTCGGCAGTTCCTGCACCACGTAATCGTGCATGCGGTAGTGGGCCGACCAGGGCGCTTCACTGGCATTGAGATAGAAGCCCGCACCCAGTCCGAAATCCCAGCCGCCGTCCGGGTCGGTGGGAATCCCGGCTCCGCGCGGGCTGGTGTCGGGAGCCACCACAGCCAGACCAAGCTCGGCGGCCAGGCGCAGGCCACCTGCCTTCTGCATGAAGTTCTGGTCGGTGCAGGTGAGTCCCGAAAGCCAGTACAGCGCTGGGACAGGGCAGCGGGCGCTGGCCTGGGGCGGGAGAAACACCGCCAGCTCCATGGCGCAGTCCAGCACTGCCGAAGGGTGGGAATAGCGGCGATGCAAGCCTCCGAAACAGAGATTTTCGCTGAGCAGATTCAGCACGGAGGGGCCTCAGGCGGCGAAGTGGATCACCGAGCGAATGCTGCGGCCCTGGTGCATCAGCTCGAAGGCCGTGTTGATCTCAGCGAGCCCCATCGTGTGGGTGATGAAGCGATCAAGCGGAATCTCGCCGCGCTGGTAGCGCTCGACGAAGCCAGGCAGGTCACTGCGGCCACGCACCCCGCCGAAGGCGGAACCGCGCCAGACCCGGCCGGTGACCAACTGAAACGGACGGGTCGAAATCTCCTGTCCGGCACCAGCCACACCGATGATCGTGGACTCACCCCAACCCTTGTGGCAACACTCCAGGGCCGCCCGCATCACCGCCACGTTTCCGATGCATTCGAAGGAGTAATCGACTCCCCCATCGGTGAGTGCAACGATCACCTCCTGGATCGGTTGATCCGACGCACCCGGATCAAGGCACTCGGTTGCACCGAATTGCCTGGCAATGGCGAACTTCTCAGGGTTGGTGTCGATGGCGATGATGCGGCTGGCCTTGGCCATCACCGCCCCGATGATCACCGCCAGGCCGATGCCGCCGAGGCCGAACACCGCCACTGTGGCGCCAGCTTCCACCTTGGCGGTGTTGAGCACGGCGCCGATTCCGGTGGTCACGCCACAGCCCAGCAGACACACCTTCTCCAGGGGCGCCAGGCGGTTGATTCGGGCCACGGCGATCTCCGGAACCACGGTGTATTCGGAGAACGTGGACGTGCCCATGTAATGGAAGATCGGCTGGCCGTTCTTGGAGAAGCGGGTGGTGCCATCCGGCATCAATCCCCTCCCCTGGGTGGCCCGGATCGCCTGGCAGAGGTTGGTCTTGCCGGACAGGCAATAGGCACAGGCTCGGCACTCAGGCGTGTAGAGCGGAATCACATGGTCACCCACCGCCAGGGAGGTCACCCCCTCGCCGAGGCTCTCCACGACCGCCCCCCCCTCGTGGCCAAGAATCACCGGGAACAGGCCCTCGGGATCCTGGCCAGAAAGGGTGTAGGCATCGGTGTGGCAGACACCACTGGCCACCACCCTCAGCAACACCTCCCCGGCCTGTGGCGGTGCCACATCAATGGTGGTGACCTCCAGCGGTTCCCCGGCAGCCCAGGCAACGGCAGCTCTCGATTCGATCATTGCCTGCTGAACAGCAGGCTGGCGGGCCGGGACCAGGATCCTGCAGCGCCATAGCGCCGCGGATTGCCGCAGAGGTGGCGAAGAATCCAGAAGATCGATTCAGGGCTCTCGCTGCCCAGCTCCGCCTGGAGTGTGACAAGGTCGCGAGCCTTGCCATCGGCGAGCAGGGTCTCGAGCCGTGCCTGCAGATCGAGAATCACAGCCGCCGCCTTCTTTCCCGCTTCCACACCGGGCTGGTCGTAGGCATTGATGTTCACCAGTTCGGCGTAGAGCCCGACGGCCCGCTCGAACAGGGCAATCAGCGCGCCAAGGCTGTGGGCGTCAAAGCGGCGCAGGCTGAGGCTGATCGACTGGCGCCCACCCTCGCTGAGGGCGGCCCGGGTGCCCTGCAGAAAACCGGACAGGAAATCGCCCGGGCACTCGCCGTCCACCGGTGCGATGTCGGCGGGATCCGCCAGCACTTCGATGAACGTGGCGAAGAAGTTATCGACTCCATCGCGCAGCTGCTGGACATAGGCATGCTGATCGGTGGAGCCCTTGTTGCCATAGACGGCAATGCCCTGGTGCACCACCTGACCGTCACGATCGAGGCGCTTGCCAAGCGACTCCATCACCAGTTGCTGGAGGTAGCGGCTGAACACCTCCAGCCGGTCGCGGTAGGGAAGAATCACCATGTCGCGCTCGCCCCGGCCCCCTCCAGCGGCGTGCCAGCTGGCCGCCATCAACGCAGCCGGATTTCTCAAGGGGTCAGGCTGACGGGTGGCCTCGTCCATGGCGGCAGCACCTGCCAGGAAGCCGCGCAGATCCGCTCCGATCAGGGCGGCTGGCAGCAGGCCAACGGCACTGGTGATGCTGGTGCGCCCCCCCACCCAGTCGAACATGTCGAAGCGGGCCAACCACTGCTCGGCCTCGGCCCGCCGATCGAGCGGGCTGCCCGCCATCGTGATGGCCACTGCCTGGCCTGGCCAGGTCCCCCCCAGAGCTTCAAGCCGGGAGCGGGCCTGCTCCATGCCGATCCGGGGTTCGGGGGTCCCACCCGATTTGCTGACCACAACCACCAGGGTGGTGAGCAAGCGCTGCCCGAGCGCCTCCAGAGTGCGGCTGAGCCCCTGCGGGTCAACGTTGTCAAAGAAATGGAAGGGCAAGCCCACCCCCTCCTGCTGCAAGGCCCGCAGGATCAGCAGGGGACCAAGACCGGAGCCGCCGATGCCAATCCAGAGCACATCGGTGAACGGGCCGCTGCCGGGCGACTGCAGCCTCTGGCTGAGCACCTGCTCACCGAACCGCTCGATCCGCTCGATTTCGGTTTCAATCAGGGCGGCTTCAGCTGGATCCGGGCAGAGCTGGGGAGCCCGCAGCCAGTAATGGCCGACACGCCTCTGTTCATCGGGGTTGGCAATCGCCCCGCCTTCCAGGGCCGCCATCGCCTGGAAGGCTCGCTCGAAGCCTGGTGCGAGCGCTTCGAGCGTGGACTGGTCCAGGGCCATGCGACTGACGTCGAGCCAGATCCCCAGCGGTTCGTCGTACCAGAGCAGGCTGGCGAACCGTTCCCAAAGCGATTCCGGCTGGTGCGGGTTGAAGTCGACAAGCGTCATCAGCCCAGGATCTCGCAATGGGAATCCGGTCGAACCTATCGGTGCGTGGCTGCGAAGGAAAGCAATCGGGTGAGCCAGCTCACCTGGGCCAGGTGCCTGGTCTTGATTCATTGGCAATGGACAGCACCGCAAACGGCCCATGGCCTTCCCTGGAACTGCAGTGAGGGCTAAATTAGATGAAATTATTTACAAATTCCCTTGGCGCTGCGCGTCCCACTTCTGCCTTTGCTCCCGGGAGGATGGCTGTTGAAAGGGTCCGTCGCGACTGTCGCTCTTCTCCTGGCCGGTCTGGTCAGCAGCAGCCAACCCTTGCAGCAGGTGGATTCATCGGTTCGAATCGATTCCGGCTTCACCTCCAATGTCCACAGCGTCAACAGCGACCCTGACTCCCTCAGCAGCGAGGGGCAGAGGGTCAACCCTGTCGACTTCAGTCCCGAGGAATTGAGAGAACTGCAACGGCGGTTCGGTGTCCACGGTCCCCAACCGGAACTGGCTCAGCTGCTCACCCTGGGCCTCGATCAGCTCACCCCGCTCCGGGCCCACACCGTGACCCGGCTTGAGCAACTGCAGCCGATCATCCTGCGGGAATCGAGGCGTCAGGGTGTCAATCCGATGCTGGTGGCGGCCGTCCTGTTCGACGAGCTGCAGCACGCGAAACCGGGCGAAGATCTTCCGCTGGCAGTGGAATCGGGTCTGTTCAAGACCCATGGCCCTGCCCAGCTGTCCGTGGGTGAGTTGGTGCACCAGGGTCTGCTGCGCAAAGATGCCAGCGAGGCTGAGCTCTGGGCCGCCCGCCAGAAGCTCCTCGACCCCGAGCAGAACGTGGTGATTCTGGTCGGTAAATTCGCCCGCCTCTCCAGGGAGCTGTCGCTCCCCACCGCTCGGATCCTGGATGCGGGCACCAGCCCCCGGGATGCCAAGGCCCTCGCCACCCTGGCCTATCTCCACAACGGCAAACTCGACTACCCGGCCCGCATTCTCAGCTACATGCAGGATCCCGCTCTGCATGCCCTGATCTATTCCGTGCGCAAACCTGTTCCGTCCCCAATGATCTGAATCAGGCGTGCCCTGATCAGCCGGTACAAGGCGCTTTCAGCACAACAGACCGAGGGAAGCAAGGCGCTGCTGCAGGGCCTGCCAGTTGAAACTGCGGGGATCCGATCGCTCTCCGCTGATGTCCACCTGGCGATGGGTGGTGATACTCGCGGCCGGAATGTTGAAGCGGCGCATCCAATCACCCAGAACGACAGCCAGGGCGTCGTATTGGGCAGCGGTGTAGCCACTGTGGGCGGCATCGTTGTCTTCGCCATCGATCGGGGTTTCCAGGCTGACGTGAAGCGCGAAGTTGTTCACGGATCCGCCCACCTTCGGGTTGGTCACTACCCACTGGCCGTTGAAGGCTGAGTTTCCGGCACCGAAGGCACGCCTGGAGGGATCGAGTGCTTCGACCACCTGTCCGTCGAGACCCACTAGCACGTGATAGCTGACCTGATCTTCATCCCTGGGATGCGGGGTCAGGAAAGTCTGGACAGCGGACTCGATCCCGTAGACCGTTTCATGCAGCACCACGATCCGCGGCGTGGGGTCGATCGGGTTGCCGAAGGCATCGCCCCTGAAGCGCTCGCCATAGTTGGTCGGATCGATGCGAAGCCGGCGCTTGCTGGTTTCAAGCCCGGCCAGCTGGCGCTGCAGGGATTGGGTCAGTTGCGGGTTCCCGCTGTCGCACTGGCGACGGAGGGGACTGACCCAGACGCTGCGGGTCGGGGGCGGCGGAGCCGGGCGGCGTGGTGGCTCGGGAACGGGAGGTGTGGCGGGATTCACCTGGTCCAACAACTGCAGAAGCGAGGGCCGCCCAGCCGAACCCTGGCTGGCGGTGACATCCCGAGCCACCCAGCCCAGGCCGCCGATCCCCACCAGAGCCGCCAAGCCGAGCAGCACCGCCCCGCTGCGCTGGAATGGGGCCTGCCGCAGGCGCTCCCGCAACTGGCGCAGCCTGCTCAGCACGGAATCAACCTCAGCCAGGCGGCGCGACGAACAAGAACCTGGTCTGAAGCGGCCGGATCAGGCACCAGGGTCCAACGCTCCACGGTCGATGCTGCACTGAGCAGGCTGAGCTGGCGCAAGCTGCCACGCCGACTCACGGTAAGACTCTGGGGACGCTCCGCCTGCAGATGGGCGGCCAGATCCTCGGGCTGGCGCAAGCGCCAGCTGTCAACCGCAATCAGCTCATCCCCCACCATCACACCAGCCCGCTGGGCGGGGCTGTGGCGTTGCACCCGCTGAACGAGCAGGCCCTGAGGCTCCGCCCCGCAGCGCAGCCCCGTGAACGGCTCCGGGCTCGGCACCGCCTCAAGCTGCAGCCCCACATCCCCGAGGTAGCTCTCCAGATCGGGCTCAACAAAGCCCTCAATCCAGAGCGGCAGGATGTCGGCCAGCTCTGAAGAGCGCTGCACAAAGGCGTCGGTCAGCGTTGATTCGCTGTAGCCGCGTCCCCATCGACCCAGCCGCTGCCACAGATCCCTGAGCACCTCCACGAGACAGGAGCCAGCGCGCCGCAGGACGAGATCCAGGGCCAGGGCCACCACGGCCCCTTTCAGGTAGTAGCTGATCTGGGAGTCGTCGCTGTAGGCATCACGGCGGTAGAGCTTGACCCAGGCCTCCTGACTGCTCTGGCGCAGTGTCTGACCGGCCTGGCGCCCGGGCGTGAGCCTGTAGCGACTCAATTCGCCGCCGAGGTCAGCGAACAGCTGCGCTTCGCTGCTGAGCCCGACACTGAGGGGCAGGAACAGGTCGAAGTAGCTGGTCACCCCTTCAGCGAACCAGAGTGTCGGCACGATCACGGCCTTGTTGTAGTCGATCGGGGTGAGTTCTGCAGGACGCAGCCGCCGCACATTCCATTGGTGCAGATACTCGTGGGCCACCAGCTGCAGCAGCTTGCGGTATCCATCCGGCTGGGCCAGGGCCTGGCGGCCGTACTGCAGAACCGAAGAGCGATCGTGCTCCAGCCCGCCATAGCCCTGATCAAGCAAATGCAGCACGAACAGATAATCCGGCGCAGCCGGTGCCGCCTCACCCATCAGGCGGCAGCAGCCCCGGCAGATCGCGGCAACATCCTCCAGCAGAGATGGATAGCGATCAAGCAACCAGCTGCCCCCGCTGTCCCCGTCCTCCCAACTGACCCAACGATGGGGAACAGCGTTCACCAGGAAGGAGTGAGCACGGTGGGGCCCTGCCTCCACAGGCGAATCGATCAGCTCGTCATAGCCGCAGGCAGACCAGCCCTGCTCAGCCAGAACCGGGAGAGGAACGAAAGCCTGCCAGCTGGCAGGCAGCTCCAGCTGCAGACGATGGGGAGTCCAGCGCTCCCCCTCCACCTGCAGGGCCACGGCCGCCAGGGCCAGGAAGCCATGGTCGGCATCGAGGTGGCAGGCCCGCACACTCAACTCAGTGGCATGGAGGGCATAACGAAGCAGCACGGGTTGAAGCTCCGTGAGGCTCAGCTCCCAGCCCGATGGATCGATCCGCTCCAGTGCCACCGGTCGTTCTGTGCCGTCAGCACACTCCTGGCTCGCCTGCAGACCTTCGAGGTTGCGGACATAACTCCTCAGCAGGTAGGACCCTGGCGTCCAGTCGGGCAGGCGCAGGACAACCTTGTGCCGGCGAGGATGGAAGCGCATCCGGGCACGGACGAGGTGCTCCCTGGCGGATCGCAGATCCAGAGTGAGCTCAACCAAGGCCAACGGGCTCAGCAGGCAAGGTGAAGGGAGGCTTCCGGCACCTGTTCCAAGGCGTCCTGCAGGGCCAGACGCAGGGCATAGCGGCGGGTCAGGGCGCCGATCAGGGTCTGCAGGACTTCCGAGCGGCTGAGCCGCTGCAGATCTCCGACGAGGGCCAGGGAGCCATCCGACTGGCGTTGCCAGCCGAGCTGCTGATCTGGCGAGACAGCCACCTGGATCGCGACGGGGATCGATTCGCCAACGAAACCACTGATCTCACCTCCGACGACCGGATCGAAACCGAGGTCAGAAAGGGCGGCCGCCAATTGCTCCTGATCCCGGACAACGGTCGGCAGGATGGAGAGGTGCGACATGAACCGTTGCCTGCTGTGCCAGACCTTAGCGACGGCCTTCCGTCCATCCAGTGGCCGTTGTCACAGCCCTGGCCGATCCAGCACCCCCTTCTGCGGCTGGGGGTGATGGCCTCCGGCCAGGGCACCAACTTCGAAGCCCTGCTGACCAGCTGCCGGGAAGGACCGCTGGACGCCACAGTGGCCCTGCTGGTGGTGAACAACCCAGGCTGCGGCGCCCAGCGCCGGGCTGAACGGTGGGGTGTGCCCTGGGAGCTGATCGATCACCGCCTCCACACCCAGCGCCGAAAGCTCGACGAGGAGATTCTTAGGGCGTTTCTGGCCGCCCGGGTGGATCTGGTGGTGATGGCGGGCTGGATGCGGATCGTCAGCCCGGTGCTGATCGAGGCCTTTGCCGGCAGGCTGTTGAACATCCACCCCTCTTTGCTGCCGAGCTTTCCGGGGCTCGATGGGGTCGGCCAGGCCCTGGCGGCAGGGGTTTCCCTGACGGGCTGCACCGCCCACCTGGTAAGCGAACAGGTGGATGCAGGACCGATCCTCGTTCAAGCGGCGGTGCCCGTTCTGCCCAGCGACGATCACGCCAGCCTGAGCAAGCGCATCCACCGGCAGGAGCACCGCATTCTTCCCCTGGCTGTGGCACTTGCGGCCCAGCGACTGCCTGCCACCCGGCCCGATCAGGGATAGAAGGGAAGCAGCGGCAAGCCGGTCGCCGCCGGCAGCCCTGCCATCAGGTTGAGGCACTGAATCCCCTGGCCGGCCTGACCCTTGATCAGGTTGTCAATCGCACTCATCACGATCAACTGCCCGGTGCGCCGGTCCACCTGCACCGAGAGCAGGGCCCGGTTCGTCTGCCGCACCCATTTGGTGGAGGGATAGGTGCCGACCGGCAGCACCTCCAGGCAGGGGCTGTGCCGATAGGCGGCCATCAGCAGGGTGGTGCAATCCTGGGCTGTGAGGCCCGGATCCCGCAGCCGCGCATACACCGTGGCCAGCAGTCCGCGCACCATCGGCATCAGATGGGGGGTGAACTGCAGCTCGATCGGCTGGCCCGCCACTGCACTCGCCGCCTGTTCGATCTCACTGGTGTGGCGGTGACCCACCACGCCATAGGGAGCCACCGCCTCGCTGGCCTCAGCCAGCAGCAGATGCTCCTTGGCGGCGCGACCGCCGCCCGAGCAGCCGGTCTTGGCGTCGATGATGATCCCAGCTTCCTCGATCAACCCCTGTTTCAGGAACGGCAGCAGCGGCAGCAGGGCGGCAGTGGGGAAGCAACCAGGTGCCGCCACGAGTCGAGCCTGCTGAATCCTGGTCTCCTCCCACTCCGGCAGTCCATAGACCGCCTCCTGACAGAGCTTCTCATCGTGGCGGGGACACTGGGCGGCTTCGGCGGCATAGACCCGTTTCCACTCAGCCAGGGAGCGGTAGCGGTAGTCGGCGGAAAGATCCACCACCTTGACGCCGCGCTCCAGCAATCCGGGAACCAGCGTGGCGGCCAGGCCGCTCGGCAAGCTCAGCAGCACCAGATCGGCTGCCTTGGCGATTTCCACTGGGTCGGGGGGCTGCACCAGCGGATCCCCTCGCAGCGGCAGAAACGGCGCGAGCGCGCTCCACCGCTTGCCGGCGCTGCGCTCGCCACCGAGAAAGGTGATCTCCAGGTGGGGGTGCCCCTGGAGCAGGCGAAGCGCCTGGAGGCCGCCGTAGCCAGTGGCGCCGATTACACCCACCCGTTGGGCTGCAATGGATCTGGACATGCCGTAACCACGGGAGCTGAGATCGTACCGGTGACTTAGCGCCCGGCCCTATAAAGGAGTAACGCTGCGCCATCCCAGGCCCGAACCCCACTGAAAGCCCGTTCCGAACTGGGTCCACCTCCCGCCAACTCCCGCTCCGGCGATCACTCCCGCCCCGGCGGCGCCCAGCTGGAGGAGCCGATTCGATTTGATCGGGTCAGCGACGGACTCGCTGCGATTCGCAACGGCGAGATGGTGGTGGTGGTGGATGACGAGAATCGCGAGAACGAAGGCGATCTGATCTGTGCCGCCCAGTTTGCGACCCCTGAGCAGATCAACTTCATGGCCACCGAGGCGAGGGGGCTGATCTGCCTGGCCATGGAGGGGGAGCGTCTCGATGCCCTGGAACTGCCGCTGATGGTGGATCGCAACACCGACAGCAACCAGACGGCCTTCACGGTGAGCGTCGACGCTGGTCCCGAAAACGGTGTGAGCACAGGAATTTCAGCCGACGATCGGGCCCGGACGATCCAGGTGGCCATCCATCCCCACAGCCGACCCGCGGACCTGCGCCGGCCCGGCCATATCTTTCCGCTGCGGGCCCGACCGGGCGGTGTGCTCAAGCGGGCCGGCCACACCGAAGCGGCCGTGGATCTCTCCCGCCTGGCAGGGCTCTATCCCGCCGGGGTGATCTGTGAAATCCAGAACGCCGATGGTTCGATGGCCCGGCTGCCCCAGCTCGCCGACTACGCCAGCCGCCATGGCCTGCGCCTGCTGAACATCGCCGATCTGATCAGTTATCGGCTCGACACCGAACGCTTCGTGCGACGCCAGGCCGAAGCTGAACTGCCCAGTGCCTTCGGCAGCTTTCGGGCGATCGGCTACCGCAACGAGCTGGATGGCGGCGAGCATGTGGCGATCGTCAAAGGCAAACCGGAGCTGGCCAGCGGGCCCGTCCTGGTCCGGGTTCACTCCGAATGCCTCACCGGCGACGCCTTCGGCTCGCTCCGCTGCGACTGCCGGCCCCAGCTGGAAACCGCCCTGCGCATGATCGAAGCGGCCGGGGAGGGCGTCGTGGTGTATCTGCGCCAGGAGGGGCGCGGCATCGGCCTGATCAACAAGCTCAAGGCCTACAGCCTCCAGGATGGCGGCCTAGACACCGTGGAGGCCAATGAGCGGCTGGGTTTTCCTGCCGATCTGCGCAACTACGGCGTCGGCGCCCAGATCCTCAGCGACCTCGGCGTCCGTCGCCTGCGGCTGATCACCAACAACCCGCGCAAGATCGCCGGGCTGGGGGGCTACGGGCTCCAGGTGGAGGATCGGGTGCCTCTGGAGATGGACGCAGGCCTGCACAACGCCGCCTACCTCGACACCAAGCGGCTCAAGCTGGGCCACCTGCTCCACGCCACCGCCCCAGCCCCGGACTGGAAGCAGGAGCCGGGCCTGGGTGCTGTGCTCGCCTGGCAGGGCGAGGGTGTGGAGCCACAACAGGCCGAGGCGGCCAACTGGTCCAGCCTGCGGGAATGGGCGCTGGAGCGCCCGCTGCTGCTCCAACGGGAAGAGCATCCGCGGCTGCTGGCCCTGCTGGAACAGCCGGAGATCGCCCTCCTGCTCTCGCCCACCGCCGGCCATGCGCTTGCCACCTCCGACCTCAGCGCGCTGCTGGCCCGCATGGCCGCCTGGCCCGGTACCCGGGCCGTCAGCCTGCTGCTGACCCCGGACAGCCGGCGCAACGCCCATCCGAGTGGAACCTTGGAGCCGGAACAGCGCCCCCTGAGAGAACTGCAGCAACAATTGCAGCAGAGCTGCCCCTCATTGCCGCTGCAACAAGGGGCTTTTCTGCGCTGGCAATGAACTCAGGGCCTGGGCGGGTCTCCCGAACGGAGCCGCCAACCTTCAGGGAAGAATCGTCAGCTTGGTGATCTTGGTCCCTTTCTTGATCGCCAGCACCACATCCACATTGGTCGCCTGACCGAAGACGGTGTGCACCCCGTCAAGGTGGGGCTGGGCGTCATGGCACAGGAAGAACTGGCTGCCACCGGTGTTCTTGCCGGCGTGGGCCATCGACAGGGTGCCGGCCTGGTGTTTGTGGCTGTTGATCTCACAGGGGATCTTGTAGCCCGGACCACCCGTGCCGGGTGCTCCAGCCGCACCGGCACGGGTGTTGGGACAGCCCCCCTGGGCCATGAAGCCGTTGATCACGCGGTGAAAGGCAAGCCCGTCGTAGAAGCCCTCTCCGGCCAGTTTCACAAAGTTGGCCACGGTGGCAGGAGCTTCGGCATCGAAGAGCTCCAGTTCCACGGTGCCGGCATCGGTTTCCATCAGGGCATGGGTCACGGCGGGTTCGGGCAAAAGCGGACTGTATCCACTCTCGGGTAGAACGGTCCCCGATCCAGGTACCCGTCACCGCAGACAACCGCCATGAGCGACCCCATCTCAAGTCCGGCCAAGCCAGGTCCCGATCTGGCCACGGCCCGCCTGGGGGTGCTCGGGGGCAGCGGCCTGTATGCCATGGACGGCCTCGAAGCGGTGCAGGAGATCGAGATCGACACCCCCTTCGGTGCCCCCTCGGATCGGTTGCGGCTGGGCCGGATCGGCGATCTGGAAGTGGTGTTCCTGGCACGCCACGGCCGTCACCACACCCACTCGCCAACCGATGTGCCCTACCGGGCCAACCTCTGGGCGCTGCGCTCCCTGGGGGTGCGCTGGATTCTCTCCTGCTCAGCCGTCGGCTCCCTGCAGGAACCGCTGCGCCCCCTCGACATGCTGGTGCCGGATCAATTCATTGATCGCACCCACCAACGGCCGCTGAGCTTCTTCGGGGAGGGTGCTGTGGCCCACGTGGGGATCGCCGACCCGTTCTGCCCGACCCTCAGCCGCCTGTTGGCCGATGTGGCCGAAAGCCTGATGCCGGTGGGCCGCCAGATGCACCGCAGCGGCACCTATCTCTGCATGGAAGGGCCGGCCTTCTCCACCCGGGCCGAGTCCAACCTTTACCGCAGCTGGGGCTGCTCGGTGATCGGCATGACCAACCACAGCGAAGCTCGGCTGGCCAGGGAAGCGGAAATCGCCTACGCCACCCTCGCCATGGTCACCGACTACGACTGCTGGCATGCGGAGCATGCCTCGGTGACGGTGGATCTGGTGATCGAGAATCTGCGGGCCAATGCCCTCTTGGCTCAGCAGATCGTGGCGTTGGCCGCCCAACGGGTGGCCTCCCAGCGACCGGCCAGCAGCGCCCACACTGCCCTGCGCAGTGCCCTGATGACCCCGAAGGAGCAGGTACCGGCAGCCACCCGCCAGAAGCTCGACCTGCTCACCACCCCCTACTGGGGCGCCTACGAGGGCGGCGAGGGTTCTGGGGCACCGGGGGGCTGATCCAGGGGGAGGGTCACGCCCGCCGCTTCGAGGGCAGGCCGCACCTGGCCCCCATGGGCGCTCAGCGCGGCATCGGCCTGTTCGGCGCCCAGGCCGGTGGCAGCCATCACCAGGGCCCGCTTGACTGAGCCACCCGCGGCGGACAGCAGGGCAGCCCCCCGCTCCCGCTCCACCCCGGCCAGGTCCCGGAGGATGCGCAGGGCACGGTCTTCCAGTTTGCTGTTGGTGACGGCCACATCCACCATGCGGTTGCCGTACACCTTGCCCAGCCGCACCATCACCCCGGTGGAGATGATGTTGAGGGCCATCTTGGTGGCCGTGCCGGCCTTCAGGCGCGTGGAACCGGTGAGTAGCTCCGCCCCGGTCACCAGGCGGATGTCGATGGCGGAGGGCATCGGCGCCTGCTCGCTGGGAACGCAGGCCATGGCGATCGCCAGGGCGCCGATGGCGCAGGCATGCTCCAGGCCGCCGAGCACGTAGGGGGTGGTGCCGCCGGCAGCGATGCCCACCAGGGCATCGGCGGCGCAGAAGCCCCGTGCGATCAGATCATGGCGGCCGGCCTCGCGCAGGTCTTCGAGCCCTTCGGAACTGCGCAACAGGGCGGGTGCGCCACCGGCAAGCACCCCCTGCACCAGCTCCGGTGGAGTGCAGAAGGTGGGGGGACACTCGGCCGCATCCAGCACGCCGAGGCGGCCGGAGGTGCCGGCACCGAGATAGAAGAGCCGGCCGCCGCCGCGCAGGCGGGCGCTGATGGCCTCCACCGCCTCGGCCAGGGCCGGTGCCGCCGCCTCCATGGCCAGTAGGGCCTTCTCATCCTCGCGGCAGAACAGATCTACGAGGGCGCTGGAGCTGAGCTGATCCAGGCAGGCACTGGCGGGGTTGGCCTGCTCGGTGACCAGGTGGCCACGGTCGATACAGGTCACAACAGGCCCTCCAGGCGGCGGCGAAACGCCTCCACGGCGTCCTGCTCCGCCTGGCCGGGCTGATCCGTGTCGATGGGCAGCTCGTCCTTCCAACCGCTGACATCCATGTTGCGCTCGGGCGGTGCGATCAACAACCGCTCCTCGGGAGACTGGGGAAGGAAGCCGGCCGGCACGAAGCGGGCCTCATACCCGGCCTGCACGCAGAACAGCTCGATTTCCTCACGTCCCAGGGCCTCCACGCTGGGGACAGGGAAATCCTGGGCCTCCAGCAGGCCGGCATAGCGCTCCGCATCGTCCTGCTCCTCGAACAAGAGCACCACGGTATGGCCGTTGAGCTCAAGAGAATGGATGCCTTCGTTGTCGCTGCCGGCATCGAAGAGCAGAACATGAACAGCCATTGAAGGCATCACCACCGCTGCGGCCAGTGTCTCACCGATCGCGCCGCTACTGATCTCCCTCGCCCTGAACCGAGAGCTGCGCCAGCCGGCGGTAGAGGGCTTCCTCTGCTTCACCGAGCTGTTCCGGCACGATGATCCGAATCTCGACCAATTGATCGCCGCGTTGCTCCCCCTGGACCAGGCCCCGGCCCCGCAGCCGCAGCAAGCGGCCGCTGGAGGATCCCGGCGGCACCCGCAACTGGACAGGTCCCTGCAGGGTCGGAACAACCACCTTGCAGCCCAGGGCCGCCTCCGGTGGCGACAGTTCCAGCTGATAGAGCACCCGCAGTCCTTCGATGCTGAGGCCCTCGGCCGTGCGCACCCGCAACTGGAGGAAATGATCGCCACCACCCGGAGCCACGCCCGCCAGTCGCAGGCGCCAGCCGTCACCGGCCAGCGGTGGACTCCAGCACTCCACCACGGTGCCTCCGGGCAGCTCCAGCTCCAGCCTCGTCCCCGAGACAGCCTGATCGGGGGTGAGCTCGACAACGGTTTCCAGATCCGCCCTGGCCTGCACCGGCGGCGGTGGGGGCGGGGAGTGGGTGACGGTCGCCGTCTCGGCCCAACGGGGCGAAGCAGCTTGCGCAGTGGCCGGGTCGGCCGGGTCGCCTTGATCATCGGCGTGGAGGTCGGTGGGATCGGCCGCGTCCCCGTCATCCGGACCGGGGTCGGCATCAGGCTCGCCGGCTGACTCAGTGCCGGGCTGCCGCCGGGCCTGGCGGCGACCGAACAGGGCATCGAGGTAAGTCTCGAAATCCGGAAAGCCGGCCGCGAATGGATCGGCCGCTTCGTCGCGGGAGCCGATCGGGTCGAGCCCCTCCTCCCACCTGGCGCGGCGGGTGGGATCACCCAGCACCGCGTAGGCCTCTTTGACCGCCTTGAAGCGTTCAACGGCAACGGGATCGTTGCCGTTGAGATCAGGGTGCCAGCGCCGGGCTTGCTGACGGAAGGCCCGTTTCAGGCTGGCGGCATCGGCACCAGGGGCCAGGCCCAGCACCGCCCAGTAGTCGTTGGCCACCGGGGAGGGGGGGGCGCTGCGGCGGGTCACGGCGCTCAGTCCTCAGCCCAGGGATCCTGGCTGGAACGGGGAGCTGGACGCTCATACCGGGGGGGCTGATAGCCGCCACGGCTCATCACCGGCTGGTCCCAGGGATCCCGGCCGGTACGGTTGCGGCCGCCCGGGCGGTCCCAGTCGTCGTCCCAGTCGTCGTCAGAGAACAGATCGTCCTTGAGGGAGCCGAGCGTGTTCTTCAAGCCCTGCAGGGGGCCGGCTTCGGCTTTGCGCTCGCTGATCAGGCGGCGGTTCAGGCCGTAGAGGGCTTCCTGCAGCTGGCTGACGGCAAGATCGAGTTCCAGCGAATCCTCACCGCCCAGCAGGGCCTGGACATCGCGCAGGGCCAGCTCCACGGAACGCTGCTGTCGCTCGGCTCCGTAGGGGCCCAGCTCAAGGGCAGCATCCCGGAGCCGGCGCTCGGCCTGGGCCGCCAGGGTCTGGGCCCGGTTGCGGCGATCCACCTCGGCCCGCTTGCGTCGGTCTTCCACCGCCTGGCGCGAGGCCTCTTCCAGCAGGCGGTTGATCTCCTCCTCGCTGAGGTTGGATCCACCCTGGATCGAAACACTCTGCTGGCGGCCGGTGGTGCGGTCGGTGGCCGAGACCTGCAGGAGGCCGTTGGTGTCGATGTCGAAGGAAACCTGAACCTGGGGCACTCCCCGCGGTGCCGGGGGGATGCCGGAGAGGCGGAAGCGGCCCAGCGACTTGTTGTCGCAGCCCATCTGGCGCTCACCCTGCAGCACATGCACCTCAACGGCCGACTGGTTCGCCTCCGATGTGCTGAAGACATCGGATTTGCGCACGGGAATCGGGGTGTTGCGTGGAATCAGCACCTTCATCACCCCGCCGATCGTCTCGAGGCCGAGGGAGAGGGGGATCACATCGTTGAGCATGAGATCGCGCAACTCACCGGTGAGAATGCCCGCCTGAACCGCAGCACCGATCGCCACCACCTCGTCGGGGTTGACCGACTGGCAGGGCTCCCGTGGAATCAGGGTGCGCACCATCTCTTGGACCATCGGCATCCGGGTGCCCCCCCCCACCAGCACGACATCATCAATGTCCTCAGCCGCCAGGGAAGCGTCGCGCAGGGCGCGTTGGACCGGCCGCAGCAAGCGGTCGAGCAGATCAGGACAGAGGGCCTCGAACTGGCGCCGCTGCAGGCTGCATTCGATATGAAGTGGCCCCTCCGGACCGGTGGCGATGTAAGGAAGGGAGACTGGAGTGGTCTGGACGCCGGAGAGCTCCTGCTTGGCCTTTTCGGCCGCTTCGGTCAGCCGCTGGAGGGCCTGGCGGTCCCGGCGCAGGTCGATGGCATGCTCCTGCTCGAAGCCGTCGGCGAGCCAGTCGACGATGCGGCGATCCCAGTCGTTGCCACCCAGCTGGGTGTCACCACTGGTGGCCTTCACATCAAAGACACCATTGGCGATCCGCAGAACCGAAACGTCGAAGGTGCCGCCACCGAGATCAAACACCAGTACCCGCTTGACGGCGCTGCGATCAAAGCCGTAGGCCAGGGCCGCAGCGGTGGGTTCGTTCAGGATTCGCTCCACCGACAGACCGGCCAGCCGACCGGCGTCGCGGGTGGCCTGGCGCTGGGCATCGTTGAAATAGGCGGGAACAGTGATGACGGCCGCCTCCACCGGTTCACCCAGGTAAGTGGAGGCATCGTCCACCAGCTTGCGCAGGATGCTGGCCAACAGCTCCTCCGGCGCGTACTCCCGTTCGGTGACCGGGCAGACGACCCGCACGTTGCCCTGGTCGTTGGCCCGGACCGTGTAGGGAACCGCCAGGCTGTTCTCATCGAGCTCCTCCCAGCTGCGGCCAACGAAGCGCTTGAGATTGGCGAAGGTGTTGCGGGGATTCAGAACCAGCTGACGACGGGCCAGCTGACCCACCAACAGCTCCTGATCCCGGGTGTAACCCACCACCGAAGCCGTGGTGCGGGTGCCCTCGGCATTGGCGATCACCTGGGGCCGACCAGCCTCAAGAACCGCCACCACCGAGTTGGTGGTGCCCAGGTCGATGCCAACGATCCGCCCCATGGACCCCCAAACCGAAGTCCCAAACTACCGTCTCCCCCGGGCGACGGCAGGCCCCGGCGCGAGGAGGGTCGGGGTGCAGCGGTTCCTTGCAAGCGGCAGTGGGCCGATCGGGCAGCCCGAGGGTTAACGATTTCTTAGTGGAACAAAGAGAGGACGACACCTAAGTTCACGTGTGAAACGGAATGTGTGCCGGGACTGTCAATGGATCTTTATGCAGATCGGCCATGAGCAAGGAACAGACCAAGGAACTTTTCACGCTCCGTCGACGTCCAGCCTCTGAGAAGTTGGTCGACAGCGGATTCCGTTACGTCACCGTTGCCCTGGCCTCCATGGTGGCCATCGTGCTGGTGTCCATTTTTCTCACCGTTTTCCAGGGAGCCCAGGAGGCGATCAAAGCCTTCGGGCTCACCTTTCTGACCACCTCCAGCTGGAACCCTGTAACCGGTGAATACGGTGCCTTCACGGCTATATACGGCACCTTGGTTTCATCCCTGCTGGCCTTGGCCATTGCCGTTCCGCTTGGAGTAGGCACCGCCATTTTCATCACAGAAAATCTGATCCCCCTGCGTTGGCGCGAGATCATCGGCGTGATGGTGGAGCTGCTGGCCGCGATTCCATCGGTGGTTCTGGGCTTGTGGGCCATATTTGTGTTGGAGCCCTTCCTACGGCCCTTCCTCACCTTTCTGAACAGCGCGCTTGGCTGGTTTCCCTTGTTCAGCACCGAACCTCAGGGCCCGGGCATGGCACCGGCCATCCTCATTCTGGTCGTCATGATTTTGCCGATCATCACAGCCATAGCCAGGGACGCTCTGAACCAGGTGCCAATGGCTCTGCGACAGGGGGCCTATGGAGTGGGAAGCACCCGCTGGATTGCCATTTTCAATGTGATCCTGCCGGCAGCCATATCAGCCATTGTTGGCGGTGTGATGCTGGCCTTGGGCAGAGCCATGGGAGAAACGATGGCGGTCACAATGATCATCGGTAACTCCACCAACTTCAGCTGGTCATTGCTGGCACCGGGAAACACGATATCGGCCATGCTGGCCAACCAGTTTGGTGAAGCGGATGGCATTCAGGTTTCGGCTCTCCTCTATGCGGCGCTGATCCTGATGCTGCTCACCTTCACGGTCAACATCATGGCCCAATGGGTTGTGAAGAAGCTCAGCCTTCGGTACTGAACACAATGACCACCCTTGCCGCAACAGTCAACCCTTCTTCGCTGCGGTTCAATCCCGCACTTCAACGCAACAGACTCGACAAGTTCTTCACCCTCCTAACGGGACTCTTCAGTGCCGTTGTGGTGCTGCCACTGTTGCTGGTACTCATCTATGTGTTGCTGCAGGGTGGCCGCCTGATCAGCTTCAGTCTGTTCACCCAGCTTCCTCCGGCTCCAGGGCTTGAAGGTGGGGGCATCGGCAACGCGATCCTCGGCACCTTCCTGGTCACCTTCATTGCTTCGTTGATTGCGATTCCCGTTGGTGTTGGTGGTGGAATCTTTCTGGCTGAATATTCAAAGGGTGGCTGGTTCGCCAATCTGATCAGAGTCGGCAACGACATCCTCGCTGGTGTTCCTTCAATCATCTGCGGGGTGTTTGTCTACGGAGCTATCGTGGCAACACGGGTGTTCTTCGGTCAGTCCTACACAGCGGCAGCTGGAGGCATCGCCCTGGCGGTGCTTATGCTGCCCACCGTGATCAAAACGACCGACGAGGGCCTCAGACTTGTTCCGAAGGCCCTGAGCATGGGCGCCATCGGGGTGGGAGCCTCCAAGTTCGTCACGATCATCCGGATCACCCTGCCGAGTGCCTTCACGCCAATTGCAACCGGCATCGTGCTGGCCATCGCCAGGGCAGCCGGTGAAACGGCGCCACTTATATTCACCGCACTGTTCTCTCCCTTCTGGCCGGAAGGAGTGTTCAATCCGATCGCCACCATGTCGGTGTTGATCTTCAACTTCGCGATCATGCCGTTCGAGGCCCAGAACGAACTGGCCTGGGCTGCTTCATTCGTGCTGGTGGTGATCATTCTTGCTGCCAACCTGCTGGCCCGCTGGCTGCGGCGATTCGCCAACTGACCTGGCTCATTCTGCACACCCCCACCGCCTAACCCACCTTTCACCATGACCGTCTCAGCTCTGCAGCGCTCCAATTCCTCCACCAACGAGCAAGCCTGCCTCGCCCTTGAAAAGGTGACGATCAGCTACGGCAGCTTTGAAGCTGTGCGCGATGTCTACATGGACATCCCCCGTGGCAAGGTGACGGCCTTCATCGGACCCTCAGGCTGCGGAAAGTCGACCGTGCTGCGGGGCCTGAACCGCATGAATGACTTGATTGAGGGTTGCAGCCTCAAGGGCCGGGTGGTGTTTGATGGTCAGGACATCTACGCCCCCGAAGTGGACCCGGTGGAGGTGCGGCGGAGGATCGGCATGGTGTTCCAGCAGCCCAACCCGTTCCCGAAATCCATTTACGAAAACATCGCCTTCGGCGCCCGGATCAACGGCTTCACCGGCGACATGGACGAGCTGGTGGAGAGCTCCCTGCGCAAAGCCTTCATCTGGGATGAAACCAAAGACAAGCTCAAGCAGAGTGGAAACTCACTCTCCGGCGGCCAACAGCAACGCCTCTGCATCGCCCGGGCCATCGCGATCGAGCCGGAAGTGATTCTGATGGACGAGCCCTGCTCGGCCCTCGATCCGATCTCCACCCTCAAGATCGAGGAACTGATGCACGAACTGAAGAAAACCTTCTCGATCGTCATCGTGACCCACAACATGCAGCAGGCGGTCCGCGTCTCCGACCAGACGGCCTTCTTCAACGCCGAGGCCGTTGAGGGCGGAAGTGGCAAGGTGGGTTATCTTGTCGAATTCAACGACACCGAGAAAATCTTCAACGCCCCAACCCAGCAAGCCACCCAGGACTACGTCACCGGCAGATTCGGCTGATCCTGATTGGTCTATCTGAGCAAAGAAAAGCCGGCTGAAACAGCCGGCTTTTTGATGGATCACGGAGAGGGAGGGATTCGAACCCTCGATAGAGTTGCCCCTATACAGCATTTCCAGTGCTGCGCCATCGACCACTCGGCCACCTCTCCATTGGGGATGCGAAGGCACGTGGCAATGTAGCAGTCAGCGATCTCCCTCCGCCCCCTCGTCATGCCCCATCTGGTTCCGATCACGGTGCACTGGCGCCAGCAAGGCCGGGTGATCGAACTGGAGGTGCCGGAAGGTGAGTACATCCTGCGCAGCTTTGAGCAACAGGGGGAGCCACTGCCGTTCAGCTGCCGCAACGGCTGCTGCACGGCCTGTGCCGTTCGGGTGATCTCCGGCCATATCGACCAATCCGAAGCCTTGGGCCTCTCCCAGGAGCTGCGCAGCCGGGGCTATGGCCTGCTCTGCGTGGCCAGGGCCACGGCACCCCTGGTGGTCGAAACCCAGGATGAAGACGAGGTCTATGACCTTCAGTTCGGCCGATACTTCGGCCGGGGGAAGGTGCGGCCTGGCCTGCCGATCGAGGAGGAATGAGCAGGATGCCTGCCGCGCTCACACCGAGCACCCCACCCCTCTCGGATCAGGCCCTGGCCGCCGCAGGGATCAGCGTCGCTGAGCTGGAGCAGCTCTCTGGCGTGGCCCGCGCCGCCGCCGCCGCCGGTGCAGCCGTTCTGCGCCACTATCTCGGCAAGCTCACCGAGATCCGCGAGAAGGGGAGGGCGGGGGATCTGGTCACCGAAGCCGATCTGGCCGCCGAGGCGGCTGTGCTCAGCGTGCTGAGCAGGGAAACCCCGGCGTTTGGGGTGCTGGCCGAGGAAAGCGGTCGGAGCAGCACCGGTTCCGATCTGGAGTGGTGCGTCGATCCGCTCGATGGCACAACCAACTACGCCCACTCCTACCCCTGTTTTGCCACGTCCGTCGGGCTCACCTGGCGGGGCCTGCCCTTGCTGGGGGCCATCGAGGTTCCTGCCCTCGATGAGCACTACTGGGCGGCACCCGGCCTTGGCGCCTGGTGCAACGATCGCCGCCTGGCGGTGAGCAGCCCGCCTGACCTGGCCAGCTCCTTGCTGGTGACGGGCTTCGCCTACGACCGCCAGAGCCAGCCGGACACGAATTACACGGAATTCTGTTGGTTCACCCACCGCAGCCAGGGGGTGCGGCGTGATGGTGCGGCGGCGGTGGACCTGGCCTTCGTGGCCGCCGGGCGCCTCGACGGCTACTGGGAGCGGGGCCTGTCGCCCTGGGATCTCGCTGCCGGGGTGGCGCTGGTCGAGCAGGCTGGTGGTGTGGTCAGCTGCTACGCGGGTGGTCCGCTGACTTTGGCGGAAGGTCGCCTGATCGCCTCGGCGCCCTCGATCCATGCTGCCCTGGTTGAAGGTCTGGCCAAATGCCAGCCGATGCCAGGCGTGATCTTCGGCGCCCCGGAGCTGGATGGCTGAACTCCGATCCGCCCGTCCATAGGATCCAGCCCAAGCCCCCCCTTCCACGCCGCCCTTTCGTTTCCCATGGCCCTGCAACCCGCCGCCGGAGCCAGGGATCTGAACCCCGGACAGGTGGAACGCAACCGCCACCTCTGTCAGCAGCTGGCCGCCGTCTACCGGCTCTGGGGCTACCAGGAAGTCGCCCCGCCGGCGATTGAGCGCCTGGACACCCTCCAGGCCCGCGGTGGATCGGCCCAGACCGAGGTGGTGCGCCTGGCAGCGGAGGAGCCCCTCGGCCTGCGGCCGGAACTGACGGCGCCGATTGCCCGGGCGGCCTCCACCCGTCTGGCCGCCCGTCCCCGCCCGCTGCGGCTATGGGCGGAGGGGGCCACCTTCCGAACCTTCACCGGGGATGGTGGCGGCCAACGGATCAGCGAGCAGCTGCAGAGTGGGGTGGAGCTGCTTGGGGTGCGGTCGGCGGCGGCCGATGCGGAACTGCTGCGCCTGCTGCTGGCCTGCACCGAAACCCTTGGCCTGCAGCCCAGCCATCAGCCCCTCCTCCTGGTCGGGCACCACGGCCTGCTGAGCGCGTTGCTGGAGCGCGTCCCCGCGGAGCAGCGCACCGCCTGCCGCCAGGCCCTCACCGGCTTCGACCCGCTGGCCTTAGCAGCCCTGCCCCTGCCTGAAGATCAGCGAAGCCAGCTGCAGAGCCTGCTGCGGCTGCGGGGCGAGCCCGGCTGGGTGATCGAGCAACTGGAGCGTCAACTGGGGACAACCAGCCTGCTGCAGGAGCTGACCACGACGCTGGGGATGGTGGAGGCAACTGCTGCCCGGCTGGGGGTGCGGATCCAGCTTGATCCCAGTTTTCAGCCCCAGTTCGACTACTACGACGGGCTTGTGCTCAAACTGGTCTGCCAGGGGGAAGCAGCTCCGGTGGAGATTGCCAGCGGCGGGCGCTACAACGCCCTGGTGGCACGGTTCTGCGCCGATGGCAGCGATGCGGCCGGGGTGGGCTTCGGGTTCAGGATCGAAGACATCCGGGAGTTGCTGGATCCCCTCGAAGGCGGTGCGGCCCACAGCATGCCGCTGCTGCTGGCCTACGGACAGACCATGCCGCTGGCCAAAGCGCTCGAGCGGCTGGAGGTGATCCATCGCTCCGGCCAGCCAGCGGAGCTCCTCCCCGATCCCTGCGCTGATCAGCTAGAGGCCGAGGCGGTGGCGGTGGCCCGTGGCAACCGTGGTCTGGAGTGGCTGGGCTGAGCATTTCTAGGATCAGCCGATTCGACCCCAGCCGCCCATGGCCCACACCATCCTCACCGACGTCTGCAAAGGGGTGGCGGATTGCGTTGACGCCTGTCCGGTGGCCTGCATCCATCCCGGCAGCGGCGCCAACGTCAAGGGCACGGGGTTCTACTGGATCGACTTCGACACCTGCATCGACTGCGGCATCTGCCTTCAGGTGTGCCCGGTGGCCGGAGCGATCGTGCCGGAGGAACGGCCGGCCGAGCAGCGGAGCAACGGCGGCGCCTGAAGCGGAGCCGGGCAGCCCGGATTGGGAATCCAATCACCGGGGTTGAGGACCACGCCGGAATCACCTGTCAGTCCTGCAACGAGGTCTATCAGTTGGAAGTGAACGGCCTGCGGGAGCTGATCGACGAACTGTCGCCGCTGGTGGGCTGAGTAGGGCATCGGCATCGAAGCGGGGATCGATAAAGTGAGCACATGGGCTGCAACCCTCCTCACTAATGTCCCCGCGCCTTACTACTGCAGAGTTTGCAAGTCAGCTTGCTCAAAAGCACCCACATATTGAGGTTCTAGGCGAATACCAAGCGGCGAAGGTTACAATCGCCTGTCGTTGCCGGACTTGCGGGCACTCCTGGGACACCTCAAGACCAGATCATCTCTTGCGTGAGTGCAAATATGCCTGCCCCAGATGCGCTCACTCGGCGCAGAAACAGAAGTGGCAGGCTGAGATACAAGATTGGCTCATCGAGCATCGGCCGGATATCAAGTTGGACGGTGAAGTCGACACTGCACGTAGCAAGACCTGGTTCAATTGCACAAACACGATCTGTGGCCACCGCTGGGACACAACCTTTCGCTCAATCCGAGGAGCCAAAAGTGGATGCCCTGAGTGCGCGATTCGCAAGAATGCTCACAGCAGAAAAATCCCAGAAACGGAGTTCCGCGGGTGGCTTCGGGAGAATCGGCCTTTGATTGAACTGGTGAATTAAACCAATCAGAGTAGTCAAGCCACCTTCCGATGCTTGAACCCTGATCATGATGTCCGAAAGCAGCGCACCTGGGACACGATCCCAGAAATCATCCGGCTTCAGGGAGGTGGGCTGCACGGCTGTAAACATTGTGGCTGGCGAGTCCATGGCCAACAGCGCCGGATTGATGAAGCAGAGAAACGCTCTTGGATGGAAGAATACAAGCCCAACATTTTGATGGGCGATGACTACCGAGACACCAAGACGTGCTGCACCTTCACGTGCACTACTTTCGGGTACAACTGGATAGCACTCATTTCTGCATTTACCAACAATAATGCCGGCTGCAGTGCAGTAAGTGCGCCGGAGTGGCGCCAATCACAGAAGAGGAGTTCCGCCTCCGCCTGAGTAAGCAAACCAAAGGCAGCATTGCGCTCATTGGTCCCTATCGCGGATATACATCCCACAAAACTCAATTCCGGTGCGAACGCCAAAGCTGCTGCCATACCTGGACTATCCAGCCGGTACGGCTCACATCAGCCATCAAACCAACCGGCTGCCCGGCTTGTGCACCATCGGGTTTTGATATAAACAAACCCGCCTGGCTCTACCTAATGGGCAAGCCTGACGAACAGCAGTTCGGGATCACAAACGATCTCGGTGGACGCATCCAATTTCATGAGCGAAGGGGTTTTCTGCTCTTAAACGTAATCGGCCCAGGCCCAGGCTCGAATTTTCTGACAAAGGAATCCGAACTGAAACTCTGGCTCAAAGAAGCCATTGGCTTGCATATACCAGGCAAGACAGAGAATTGGCCAACGAGAAAACTCTTTGTTGAAAGCTTGGCTGAGCTTTTTGTCAGAGCCAAGGTCTCACCTCCAGAACTAAGTGATGAGAAGCCTGAAATGCAGGTCGAATTCCAGGAGCAGTTATCAGAGGTACCTGCGCAGTGGAAAGGGCTACCAAGAACCAAATGGGATGCCCTGGAGTCAAACTCATCGGTATTTTTCGACGGATTGAGATGTCGTCATGGACACCTATCACCCAGGTTTGCAAGTGGCCCTTGCGTTGAATGCTTGCGGTTAAGCCAACTCAAGATTCTTGAACGGAAAAGAGCTGATCGCAGAGCAAGGATTCAGACCACAAATGATTCTAGGGTCTGCCCAGAATGCAAGGAATCCTTTTTTGTCGTCCCTGAGATGCACATTGACAAGATCTACTGCTCGAGGAAGTGTGCCGGCGCCCAGAGCAAGCGGAACTATGTCGCGAGCGACCCTGAACGACGCCGAAAGCAAAGCCGCAGCTCAGCCCGGAGGCGTTATCACGAGCGTAAGCGGTAGCTCTCATGTCCATCCATCACCAGTCTATTCAATCAGTAACATCCCCGCATCAGGCAACTTGTTTATGAGTCAACCTGAAAAGCTCAGGATCTGATCTCCTGGGAACTAGATAGCGGCGGCACCCCCTCCCTCACCTTCCTTCCCCCAGCATTAGTGGGGTGTTCTGCATTCGCCACAGTTGTCTTCCTCAGCTGCTGATCATTCAGAACGAGCCGTCAGTGATCGAACTGGTGGGTCACTTTGCAGCGGAAGAGTAATGAGCTATGGGGTCGTGGCGTTGGGTGCGCGTCAGATGTATTCGAGACGACGGCGGGCAGACCCTCTGGGCGGTTTCTGGATGGAATGGATGCGGGCCACCAACGCCTGCTCAAGACCACGGGCTCCGGAGAGATTGGCTATAGCGCAGGTCAGGATATTGGGTCCACCTGGCTGGATCGAAGCACCGTGCCCTGAGCTTCACCATCGGTTGGCAGCCCAATCCAATGCGGCAGACCGCCGGTACTGGAGAAAGCAACAGCATCTTCAGCACGTCTCTCCCCCGGTATGACTGAGGCAAGAGCCCCCGCAACCCCGCCCATCCGCCACAGCCCCATCTGGACGCGGGCCTTCCACAGCCTCAACCTGCTGGTGCTGCTGGTGATGGCGGCCAGCGGCCTGCAGATCTACAACGCCAACCCGGTGTTCGGCGGTCGGGGCGGTGCCACCGTGCCGGAGCTCCTCGCCCTGGGGGGCTGGTTGGCGGGCGGGCGTGACTGGCACTTCGGCTTCATGGGCCTCTACGCCCTCAATCTCGGTGTCTGGATCGCTCTGCTGATCGGGCAACGCCGCCGAAGGCTGGCGGACACCGGTGACCTCGGCACGCTGAAAGTCAGTCAGAACAGGGCCAAGCGCCGGCTTTCGGCCCACCGGCTGGTGTACACCCTGATGCTGATCCTGCTGGCCTTCGGCCTGATCACGGGGCTGGCGATGTATAAGCCCGCCCAGTTCTGGTGGCTTTCGGGCTTGTTCAGCTTCGGAGAGGCGTTCGGCGCCACCAGCTGGCAGACCCTGCGGGTGGCCCACTTCGCCACGATCCCCGCCATTGCCCTGCTGATGCTTACCCACGTGGTGCTCTCCTGGCGGATCGGCGGCCTGCGGCTGCTGCGCTCGATGTTCGCCTGATGGCACAACAAGCTGCCACGACAGATTCGAGCCAACTGAACCGCCGCCAGCTGCTCGGTCTCGGCGTCAGCGGGGGCTCCTCGCTCCTGCTGGGGGGCTGCGCCCTCAACGGCCTCAACGAATCGGTGGGAAATGCCACCCAACCACTCAACGAGCGAATCGAAGCCCTGATGCAGGGCAAGGGCCCGGTGCCATTGTTCCGTCGGGATCAGGTGGACCCCAAGCATCTGCTGGTCAACAGTTTCAACGGAGTGCCCCAACTGGATCCCGCCCGCTACCGGCTACGGGTGGACGGCCTGGTGAGCCGGCCCATGAGCCTCGATCTGGCGGCGCTGGCGGCCCTGCCCCAGCACGAGCTGGTGATGCGCCACGTCTGCGTGGAAGGTTGGGCAGCGATCGTGGCCTGGTCAGGGGTGCGCCTGGCCGATGTGCTCGCTCTGGCTGGGATCTCCAGCCTGGGCGGCTACCTGGCCATCGACTCGGCCGACCAGTACTTCGAGACCTGGGACATCGCCTCGGCCCTGCACCCCCAGACCCTGCTGGCCACCGCCATGAACGGTGCACCTCTGCCGGCGGTGAATGGGGCGCCCGTGCGCCTCGCCACGCCGATCAAGCTCGGCTACAAGCTCAGCAAGTGGGTCACGGGTCTGAAGGTGATGGCCAGCCTGGGGGATCGCCGCGGCACCTGGGAGGACCAGGGTTACGAGTGGTTTGCCGGGCTGTGAAGCCCCCACACCGAGTTATTTGAGCAGCTGAGGAAACTGCCGTTTCAGCTGGGCGAGCTTGGGCAGATCATGCACCACAACGCAAGGATTGAAGGGGTAGTGGGCGATGTAATCCTGGTGATAGGCCTCTGCCGGATAAAACGCCTGCAAGGGAACCACCTGGGTGACGATCGGGCGTGGGAACACCTTCCTGTTGCGCAAAGCGGCGATCGAGGCCCTGGCAGCTGCCTGCTGGGACGGAGTGGAAAAAAGATGGCGGAGCGGTATTGCCTGCCGACATCCGGGCCCTGGCGGTTGAGCTGGGTGGGGTCGTGGGCAACCGAGAAGTAGATGCTCAGCAGTTGGCCGTAGCTCACCACTTTCGGGTCGTAGGTGATCTTCACCGCCTCGGCATGGCCCGTGGTTCCTGAACTCACCTGCTGATAATCGGCGCTGGCTTTGGTTCCACCGGCTCGTAGTACAGGCCTCCACCGCTGGGGTCAGTGCCCTCTGTCTCGCGTCAAGCCCCTTGGCCGTTTGGCGTCAATCAAGTTGGCCGGTGAGGCCCCCTGAGCTGCTCCGCGGTTGCCTTTGACGACAACCTCTTTCCGGCGACACGAAATCTTGCCCATCTCC